>Ga0316208_1000632_pt1 | contig 39734 bp, 53 predicted proteins | sample 3monopyrite_MG_FD_204944 | JGI IMG/M metagenome (GOLD analysis project Ga0316208, IMG submission 204944) | Microbial mat bacterial communities from mineral coupon in-situ incubated in ocean water Damariscotta River, Maine, United States -... | ecosystem: Environmental > Aquatic > Marine >...
TTATTGAAATTTAGCAAAAAAAAGCCTACAGAGAAACTGTAAGCTTTTGATTTTAATGCAAATATGGGGTGGCTGACGGGGCTCGAACCCGCGACGACCGGAATCACAATACACTCTAGAACACTTTAAAATCAATGAGTTAACCTTGTTTTTCGTAACGTTTTAGGTTGTTTTCGGTCTATATAAAACAATAGCTTACGTTATAACGTTACGAAAAATTTAGCGATAAACAAAGCGTAATTCATAGAGTTAGAACGCCCGGTTCGCAGATAGGTTTTTTGACTCTAAATTCCTTTTGAATATCAAAAAGATAGCCTCTATCATTTGCCCCATAGAGCAGTGTGTACGCTTGATATATGCTATTGATTTGTATGGATTTAACTTTTTCTTATGGGGCAAGAAAGCAGTTACAATATCAGCAAACAGCTTGCTGCAGAACGTGAGCATGAGACAAGATCAGGGTTTCTTGCCAAAGCAGCATTGAGCTATATTCAGCAAAAAATAGACTAATAAACGTATCAAATAACCATATAAGGCTCTGTTTGTTTACATTCTAACCTTAAAATGTGAAAATTCATGAAATTGCTCCCTTGGACGATATATCTATTATAGATAACTGCTAAAATTTACTTATGCCAGAAGCTCAAGAAAAAAATCTCTCCGAAGATCTAACGTCTAGAATTGGATCTCTTCCTGATGACAGGAGTTTGGCAGAATTACTTGTCAAAAGAATTCAAAGTGATATCGAAATACATTTAGCTGATGATGCTGCAGATGCTTATGGCCTTTCTGGTTTGTTAGCAACATATTTGCGTGATGAAAAAAGCATGCACTCTTTTTATAAGAAAGCGCTAAAAATTGAGCCAGAGAATGCTGTCTTAAACCACAATTATTCCACTAATTCATTTGCATTTGGGTTGATAGACAACGCCATCCAATATGCAAAGAAAACTCACGGCATATTAAAAGATGACAGAGATGCTGTTGAGTTTTTATTCCAGGCTATGTTTTTTACGTTAAGAGTTAAAGAGGCCTCAGAATTGTCTGAGCAAATAATAAAGCATAATATTGAAAAATATTTACCTACCTTAAATTTTGCTCAAGATATTCAAAATATGTTTTCAAGATCTGATATTTCAGCTGATGAAGCTCAGGATTTCTTGAAAATCGCCTACGATTTAATGCGAGCTAAAAAACTAACAGCAACAGCAAGAAGACTCCACCCCTGCGGAAATAATTCAATTAGTTATAAAATACAACTTGGTGTAGATGTTGAACAAGTTGTTGATATGAATATTCTACTTGCTGAAAAATTCGCATCTCATGAAAACGCTTCGAAAATCAGCACGATTTTAAATGTGGCTTATTCTATTTAGGAAGATTCATCTATATGCCAGTTACCCCTTTGAAGTTTCTTGAATTTTCTGAAGGTTTACTTGAGTCAAAAGAAGAAATAAATATTCGAAACGCAATGAGTCGCTCTTATTACGCCTCATACCACGCAGGGCAACCTATCGGTAAGAAGTTTGCTTTGTATGCGGATGTGGAAGGTGGTTCTCACGCTCAGTTCATTTCTAGATTCACAGAACATAGTGATGTTTCTGTTAGGAAGGTTGGGTTTGTATTACGATCATGCTTAAGCGACAGAAGGATTGCTGATTATGAGCTGGACATGGATTTATCAATCGATGATGCCCTGCTCGCTATATCTCAAAATAAAAGAGTTATTGGTCTTCTTTCTGAATTAGATGAAAAATACCCGTAGCCTAATTTATTTCCGAAACGCACTAATTAAATTAGCAATTGCACCTGAAGGCTGACCAGAAGCCGCGCTATATCGTGCGGTTTTTTCTTTTGTGCGCATTCCAAAGTAGGCTCGCAGCAGAGCGGTTGGGGTGCCGATAACTGCCAGCATCATTGGCCACGAGTCACTTAATATTTTTAACGTCTCTGCTAGACCATTAAAAATCGCATAAACCCATACGATGGAAAATAAAGAAACAACAACAGTAACAAGCCATGACATCATTAATGCTATATAAGGTCGCGTGCTTGAACCCGCTGCATCAGCTTGAGCTAACGAGGCTTGAATACCTTCCCACGATTTAATTTCTGCAATTTCGACATCTAATTGCTTTTCCATTAACGAACTTCGCTGGTCTGGAGTAAGTTGATTAACTGCGCTTCGAATATCATTACCTGTTGCTGTTTCTGGGAGCTTTTCATCGTCAGGCAACATAGCGTTTACAGCCCCCAAAATTGCTGGTCCACCAGGTATTAATGTAGACGCCACCGCTAACAATGGCCCTTTGATTGTGTCGAATATTTTTCCAAAATTCATTATACGTTCTCCTTTATTAGTTCAATATGCGCCATATCCCAGCCATACGGGATACCGCTTATAATTTTTGGTACTTTGCGTCTCCAAAGACCGCCCCATTTAATTCTGTAACCAAGTCTTGATGCTGCTTCTAAATGTGCAGCACCGACCATGGCTAAGTGGTGATGTTCCCAGCTTGCCTTGCCATTAACGAACGCATAAAAATCTAATGCTTTACCATAACCATCTTCTTTTGGTTGATGTTTGCCAATTTTATTAAACCCATCTGCTTTTGATTTTCCATCAGCGAATAATTCACCTTGGCGTGTTGCTGTTCGTACTCCACCGTCTGCAGGAATACCAAAATCAACTACTGATATTTGAATAGCAAGATCACTAATCTCAATTAGTCGTGGGTCAACGCCTTCGCGCCTTTGTTTTGATTTTTTACTTAATTCAAACATTGTTAATCCTTATAATTTAGGTATAAAAAAACCCGAGATAATTAAAATCATTCGGGTTACTTGGTAGCTTTCGTTATAGTGAAGCTGTGGCTATTTGTTATATAAGATATTTGTGGTATTAAGGCTTCCTAGTCGCACGTTTAACCACTGCTTCTGCTTCTAAATCTTTAAGAAACTGTGGTGCAGATGGTTGTGATGCTACCCATGCACGAACTTCACGCATAGATGCTAAATCAATTTGCATTAACTCAGCATCAACTTGAGCGTTAAACCCAGCATCATCAATAGTTGCTTGAGTAGCTTTTATAATACCGTCATTAGTATTATTCAGCTTATCGAGTTCCATATTAGGAATTTCAGTAACGTCAAGAACGACATGGGTTAAAGGATCGAAAGGAATATCACCCCAACGAAGAAATGATTTAGTTTTCTTTGTGGTTTTATTGCATAATACTTTCATTAGTTTTGCCCTCTGTTATCAATCCAACCTAAAGTTTTTATATTAAATTGAATACTTGTGTTTGAAAGAGAACTCCGATGCCTAATTTGTGACGATATATTAGTGACTACTTCCATTTCTTGGATAGTTATAACCCCTGCCGTAAAACCGCCTTGGAAATTATAGAGGGAGGATGTTGGCGCGGTATCAGTTTGAGATGGGTCAGTTATCAGCATATATGGAGTCGCTGAAACTGAGCCAGAGTAGCTATAAACATTAATGATTGCTGTCGTTTTAATTCCCAACGGAGTGCTTAAAATATCTAAAACAGCGGCGGATGAATGCGTTGTCGCTATATCGGCGGAAACAACATCAAAAATAAAACGATTACCATTCTGAATAAATTGGATAATATTACCCGCGCCATCAGTAAGTACAGAACCAATACGACGATAGGCTGTATAGCCTACTGGAATGTTTGCGGCAGTTACAGAAGTATCAAAACCTGCATCAACTGTTCCATCTGAATCTTTACGAATTAAAAACATGTGATACCAGGTATTAATTGCAACCGCGCCAGTGAACATGCCACCTGCATTTGTTCCTGCTGCAAATGCAACATCTATTTGTTTTGTTAAGCCTGAAGCAAGATTTAATGTTTCACCTGTTTTAGCAGCACACTCGCCTGTTGCAATGTCAATATCGTTTAATGCGTCTGTCACATTGTTTGAAATAGCTAACCCGTAAATGTAACCAAGACGAACAGGGTTAGGGTTCAACAAAATCATATTCACGCCGTTATAACGGAAAAATGCTTCAGTAGGTATAGAACCAATAGCTAATGCAGAACCATCTAAATTCTTTATTGTTTTTGCACCCTTCGCATCAAAGTTGATAGTAGGTGCTGCAATCGTATTGGTGTTGGCAATCGACAAATAGTACGTTTTACCTGCTGTATATGCGCTGATACCAAGTGTTGCAGTATATGTGTCTGTACCTGCAACTGTTGAAGCTAAGTCTGCACTTGTGGCTGCGCTTGCTGCTGCTTTTTTGGCGTGATGCAGAGCTGAATAATCATCAATCGCATCACCACCAGCTGCTGCAGAAACCAAGCTGTCTTCAGCTTTATTTGCCCATTCTTCTGCATAGGTAACTTCTGCTTGCGAATCTGTTACTGCGGTTTCTGCCAAGACCTTTGCTGCAATCGATAAATCACGGGCTGCCTCAGATAAACCTTGAGCAGTGACTGATGCATCTTTAGCAACGATACTTGCATCACGAGCAGCTTCTGATAAACCTTGAGCAGTTTGTGATGCTTGGTTTGATAATTCAGAAGCAGTTGCGCTCGTTGCAGCACTTGCATCATAGGCAGACAAATCAATAATCAACGTCCATTTATTTGCTGCTAAATCTGTTGCGAATACACCAGAGGCATGATCAACCAAGCAATAATATAATGCGCCAGCTTCCCAAACACTGTGACGTTTTGTGTAATCTGTTGCAGTCAGCCAGTTTGTAACATCTGCTATACCAACTGATACTTCTGCTTTAAGTTGATCAATACCAATTGATGCATTGGCAATAACACCATCATCACGTTGAATTAATGCTAGGTTAGCTAATGTTTCTGAGATTGTTGTTGCAATGTTTGCAAGTTCAGCATCAACCGCTGCGGTTAGTACTGCACTGCGACCTGCGACACTACCGGCTTCATCGGCACTAAAGTCACGAGTCACGACATAAGGTGTTGGTTGTGGCATTTATTTGCTCCCAATAAAAAACCCGCATAAAGCGGGTTTAGTTAAATTAAATATGTATTTTTTATTCATCCGCAAACCTGCCTTTGTTTCGCAGGTGTTGCATGTTCTTTCTTAAGTACACGCCATTTTTTGTCATTGCACTTGTACGTGCACGCATCTTTAATGAGCGCTCAATGCTGTCAACAGTAATGGCGTTTGTTGGGTTCTTTTTACTAAACTTAGCCATCTCTTTTAAGATTTCTTTTTGCCAAGCGGCATCACCATTATTAATTGATGTTGCAAATTTATTCATTAATAGCTTACGGCGGTCTTTAATTCTATTTTCCGCGTTTTTAATAGTGGACCGTGCATCATATTGTTTATTAACACGGCCAACAGAAAAACCAATGAACTGCATAAAGGCTTCAAAGGCATTAATATCCTGAACAATTGGATCGCCTTTTAAAGTGGTGGCACCTTCATCGGCGATACGCACGGCTTTCATTACATCTTTTGCAGATTTGGGTAGCATGGTTTCAATGCCGCGATACACTTTGCCTTCTTTCATTAAACCTACGCCACGTGCTGCACTGTCTAAAATACCGAGGGTTGGCCCTAGCATGCTTAATGCCTGGTATTGCAACTCTTCTTTTGCTTCTAAATCACGGCCTGAAGGTCTAAACCACAAACTATCTAATGCCAATCTATCGCTAAAACCGACACCCGTTAATGCTTCAACGGGCCCTATTGCAAGAACGTCTGCCCATGTTGAACCTAAAAGCTCAGTAAAATTATTACGACGCTCCGCTTCAATATCAAAAGGCTCATCTTCATCATCCCAAATCATTTCTAAAATTAAATCGATAACACCAAATGGGAGCCATGGCATACCGTTATACCCCACGAACAAGTAAGACATAAACAAAATACCGCCCAGCTTTCGGCGAGCTTCTTTCTTAACTGCAGCACTTTCACCTTTAACTGATTGGTAAGTAGAACGTGCTAGCAAATAGATCATATTCAGTGAATATTGTTTGAAGATGAATGCCACTTTTGCAATATCGTTTTGCATAAAGGCAGCTTTGTTTGCATTAGAATAATTAAAGTGAGTCGCATCCACCATGTCATAAGCTTCTTGCATTGCGACTGCATGAGACAGGCCTTTTTTACGGGCTAACCGATAAGTGGCAATCGATGTGACTTCACGGTTAAACCGTTCAGCGTGATGAAAAGCATAACTCACCGCACCCATCACTTTATCTTTTTTAGGACTATAAATTGCGCTGGGTGTTTCAGACATAGCCGCTAAATCATGCGCAAGCGTTTTATCAATAATTCCTGTATCAACCAACCATTGGTATGCCTTAAGTTCATCCCCTTTCAGTGCACCTTCAATACTAAACAGGCCATCTTTAACCTCAATACGATTACCCATGAATTCACGCGAGGCGTTTAATAGCTCTTTACCGGCTTTAGTAAACCCAAACTTTGCCCCCATAGAGGGGAAGGCCACCATAGCGGTTTGCGTCATATTAACAATAGCCGCTGCAGGTGTTGCACCCAGGTACCAAACAAAATTAAATTGAGTGACGTTATTTGCCCACCCTGCTCCCATGGGGTTCATTGCCCAGTCATGACGTTTTTTGGTTTCATTGAGAATTTGCGCAGCTTTATCGGCTTTGTCGCCGGTCATATCGCGTGCTTGTTCTTCCATATTTTCAAGTTGTGTTTGCATGACATCAGCAAACTTTAATTTACTTAACTGGTAAGCACCGTGAAAATTATGATGAGAAAATGCACGTAATGCATCAGGTGTAAAACCTTCTTTCTTTTGACGATGAATAAAAGATTTACGCATTGAAACGTCTGGCAAGGTATTCAAAAACAATTGGTAAATTTCATCATGTGTGCTATTTGACTGAAGGTTAAGTTTATCAACTACCTTTAAAACATTAGCAATAAAGCCTTCGCTAACCGCTGCATCTTGTCTGTTTTTATCAATCTTGTGGCCAGTTTTTACTTTAAGCCCTTCGTTTTCTTTTTTCTTAACGAGGTTGTCTCGATGGCCTTTTTTCTCGAACATATAAAACTCATAATCAGTAGACTTTTCAACCGCCCATTTAATGGCTTCTTCTTTAGAGTCAAATGTTTCAATGGCATTACGGGTTTCTTTTAGCATAACCGCCCACTTGCCCTGCTCTGAGTCTTTTGCCGTGAACCCTTTGTTTCGAATAGAATATTTTTTCTGCCACTCAGTAGGAATTAACACCTTAGCCCAGTAATCACCGAAACGGGCTAACGGGAAGTAAGGCCCCTCAATACGAACAGATTCAAACTGCGCACGCATTTCAGCTTTGTATTGTTCTTTTTCTTTTGCGCTGAGTTCAGCACGATCAATCTTGTCCATTAACGCTTGTTGAGTTTGGTCCATTCGCTGAACATAATGATCGCGTACTTCTTTGTAAATTTCTTGCGCTTTAGGTGGCAACTTATCCCATTGGCGCTTTAATTCTGGATAAGCTTTTTCTCTGTTTTTCTCAAAGGCAACACGCTCTCTTATTTCATTTACTTTCTCAATATATTTACCGGCTTCACCAGGCATTGATTTAGCAAAACGGAATTGTTTAGCGATATCCTCTTTGGCGGCGCCAAGATTAATAATTGAACTATAAGGCTCTGCAGGATCAACTCCCGCAATGGTGGCCGCATGCATGGTGTTTACCATAGCATCGGCATCTTTAACGTTTTCTTTTTGTGTCGCCCACTTCGTCCAGCCCTTAGCAATCTCTGAAGACTCAGCCACTAATTCATTTCTAAAAGCGTCCATCTTCTCAGCTGTGAGCACGTAGGTTTTAATGGTCGGTAAAATGCTGCTACCAATATCAGCCAAGTGACGGCGAGTGAGCATTTTTAATGCGCCCGGGCGAAGATGATCAATTGAGTTACCTAATGAACGTTTAACCTTATCCCATGTTGGTACATTTTGAGCTTCTTCATCGATATCATCTAAAATTTCATTTGGCTCACGACTAAAGTAACGCTCATTATCTTCTTTAGAAAAATGCTTGTAGCTTTCTTTACGTTCTGCTTTTTCTTTTTTTGTGCGGTTAACCTCAAGATTTTTAGCCGCTTTTACAACCAATGCATCAAGTTCTGATTTTGACCATTTAAGGTTGATACCTAGCTTACGTAAAAACTTACGAAGCAACTCAACGACCTTGGTTAACAAAGGAGAACTAACACCCTTTTCTGCCACTAAAGCAACAATCTCTTTGGCTTCAGTAGTTTTATCCAATTTTCCATAACGCTGAAATACTTCATCTGATATTTCAGTAAGCTTTTTGTCACCTGAACGCTTTAACCATTGAACGCGTTCGAGGACTTGATCTAAGTCATCCCCCATCATTTGTTCAAAAGAATGGTGGCCAACAGCTTCGTGTGCCAGGCGACTTAAAATATGGTCCTTGTCTTTTAATTTATCAGCAACCAAATAAATTTGCTCTTCTGCACCGTAATGCACGGCACTTACTTTTTCCATGCCATGCGCTTCTGCATCAAGAATATGCTCAGGAATTTCAGAGATGCTTTGAACGACCTCAACCTTAGGTGATTTGTCGCCCCACTTTAAAATAACCGGTGCAATAATTTTTTCTACTTCAGAAACAGAAAACCCGCTAGAAGCGGGTTTGTCTTTTGAATAAAGTATATCTTTTAGTCCGGGAAGTCGTCGTGAATCCTGTAACTGGCGGCTAAGGTAAGCCAGTATTCCTCGCCGTTCAGCTCCACTTTTCGCTTGTAAAAAGGTAGATGTGAGAGCGCCTCTTTTAAGCGTTGCGATTCCTGCTCGACCGCTTTTTGCCGGTGCGGATTTGGCGAGTGTGTCAAACTGTAATCGATCAACTCGTCTACCGTTGTGAACGAAGGCATTTTCTGAGAAGTCATAAGTAATATCCTTAATCAATGGAACTGCTTCTGTGATATTAGTATAGCTTCTTTCCATCAATCTGACCATGTTGCCTTCATGATCACCCTGAATCCAGTCAATTTTTTGCTTAGGATGGGGTCTTAAATGCTTGGTCGTACCGAATTTCAATGCGGAAGAAAGCATATTTTCAGTGCGTCTAAAATAAGCATCTTCTGATAAACCATCCCGATCACCAATAAACACTTTGCCATTATTGTGTGCAAAGGTAGATACAATATTATAAATAGCCGTACCACGGCCACTGCCAGACTTTAGGCGAGCAACATTTAATTCAATGGTTCCGTCAGTGTTTTCACGCACAAAGGCCACTGATTTATCTGGCATTACTAAGCGCCACTCATGTTTTAAGCCAGCTCGCTTTATGCCGTAGTCATAATTCTCTACCTGAATATCAGGACTTATTTCAGCCGTAATTTCTTTTATGGTTTTAGCATTAGACTTAGGCTGCTGAAACATTTCGTCGTCCATAACAAACTGCTTCCACAGCTCGACTACTTCTTTATCAACTTTTGGTTCTGCTTTTTCTTTAGAGAATAAAGCTGTTCCATTTTTAGTTTCCTTTGTTTGGAAAACTTCAAATAGGTCTTTGAATTTACCATTAATGGCTTCACGCTCCTTACCTTCTGGGTAAGGCTTCACATTAAACATTTTGTATTCTGGTAAGTCGTTATGTTTTTCGTAAGAAAGGAAATCATTACGCGCATCAATGGTTTTAAGTTTGTCATAGATATATGACTCAAAAGCACGAGCCATTAATTCATGCTGAGTACTCCAATAGTTTGCACGAGATCCTTTGTCCATAAAGTAAGCTTCTGAATAAAACTCACTTGCAACCTTTCTTGTTTTTACTTTTTGTTTTTGGGCTTCAGCTAAATATTCGGCTGCGGTTTTTTCGGAACTAATGGCAGCTTGAATATTAACAATAACACCCTGTAACCGGCCTTGGGCTTTTGAGTAACCTTGGCGACCACGCGTTGTTTTATATAAATCAGAGAGTTTTTTTACTGATTCGAACAGGTGAATACCGCCATAACCTTTGCCTTGAACCCATTGCTCGGTACCGTATTCACCTGCTTTAATATCCGCAATAATTTTATCCGCTTCTTTTAGCTGTTCTTTAGTGGCTGGTGCATTATTCTTTTTACCACGATATGGCTGGTAACTTTCACCAGTATAGTCAGTCTCTAAATCTGTACGGAATTTATCAAGCCGTTTATGCAAGTCTTCTTTACGACCATTTTCAAAACGTTCACGAGAACTAACGTCTTCTTTATATTCTTGAGTACGTTTAGTAATTGTATCCATCACGCTATCAAATGCATTCTTTAGCTCTTCACGTGTTTTATCTTGGTAGCCAAAACCATGAGAGACAAAATTGCCTGAAGGTGATTTACTAGCATCAAAGACTTTATCGCCATTACTTTTAGTGATTCTTTCTGCTTTTGCTTTGCCACCTTCTCGACCAAGGTAATGGTCTAATGCATGCATCCACTCATGAGCAAGACTGCCAGCACCTTTAATCTTGGTTAAGTTAATAACACCGTAATTCATTTCGTAATGCGCTTTTGCACCTGTAAGCCCGTGGCCACGAGAGCCAAAGCCAACACCCAAATCACCATTAAGAGAAATAGCCTTTGGTGGCACATTTAACATTTCTGCTAAATCTAAAAAAGCATCATACGCCTGGTTTAAAATATGCTGGCGCTCTTCAGAGTTATTCCACTTACCAAACTCAACGCCACGGAAACCAAATATCTCATTGAAGTCATCTGCGCCTACATTAGCATCGTCTTCTCGACGTGCTTCACCACTGCGAATAGCTTCTTTTAATGCTGGGTGAATAGAATCATCGAAACGTGTTTTTGTTTCAATAATGTCAACGGCATTCTTGGCCATGTATTCCATGGCTTCTTCACGACTTTCAAAACCACCCTTAACAACTGGGCGCTTACGGTCTGTGACTATACGAACAATTTCATACTCGCCTTTTTTGTCGGCAGACTGAACACGGTGGTTACGAGAAACTTCATGCAAAGGAATGGCTTCTTCTGCTTCTTCTCGCGTATTAAAATAACGTTTTTTATAATTTGAACGAAGGTGTTCACTTTTACGTTTATCGTAAACCGTAAACTTACCTTTGTTACCTGTGTCTGATAGTTCGCCATTAACCGCTGTTTCCATTAACGATGCTTCGGCTGCAACCTCACTAACATCATATCGACGTTGCCAACCTTTACGGGGGTCTTTAACTGTGCGACCTGCCCCCGTACCTTTGCGCGATGTATCTTTACGCGCACCGCCAAGCTTTTCACCAAAGTCTTGGATTTTAGAATCTTTATTGTTGGTATCAGGCGCAGCACTTTCCCGACTGGACGCAACACCAGTATCACTCGGTTCCGATGTGCCGAGGGCTTGGCTTTCAGCTACGGGTAAAGTGCTGCTTTCTTCCTGATTGTTTTGCTCTCTAAGTTTTTGCGTTGCCCATGACATTAAGGCCACATATCCGCGTTCTGTACCTTCGAGGTGTTCAATTTTACCAGGCAAGTCTTTGCCTAGTGCATCAGCGAGCTCTTCCCACGTTTTACCAATTGTTTTTTCACCAGTTTGGCCATTGAAGGCAATAACACTGCCCGGCTCCCAACCAGAAAGAGAGTTTAAGTTTTTTTCAAACTTAGTTTTCATTTTATTATTTAAGTTTGGATATACGTCAACCCAGAATTCTTTTGACACTGACTCTGGTGAAGCGCCTTCTTCCTCCAAATTAAATAGAATATCTTGCCCTTGCTCTTCCATTAAAATGCGTTTTGCTGTTTTATCTAAAAACGATTCGAACTTATCTTTATTTTTATTACCCGATGTTCTCTCATTTGGTAACGAGGATGATTCAAAATCCAAATTGTCCTGCTTAGCAATTTTGTGTACTGCGTTAGTTTCTTTTTCTTTATCATTTTTATTAACATCATGCCCAAACTCAACGGCCCATTTTTTCACCTGGGTGGATTTGTTATAAGCTTCTCGATCGCCCGATTCTTCGCTATAGGCAACTTCATCAGCCAGCGCTTTAATGTCACTTAGCTTCGTATTTAATTCTTCAGTGTTTTCATACCCGTTTTGCTGTAACTCAGATTGCAGTTTCAGTAATTCAGGGAGCTTAGACGGCTTCTGCTGTATTTCTGGTTCTTTCTGTTCTGTATTTTGCCGTACTACGGCAGTTTCGGCAGGTTTTGCCATTTCTTCTGGCTTGCTTGTCTCGTTATCTTGCTTAGTTTGTTTCTGCTGCTTAAAGAGCTCGACAACATTTGACGCCATGTTGTTATTTGCATACGGGCTTTGTTGTTGTGGTTGCTTAACGGAAGCTTTTAAAATATTCGCAATTTGTTCTGCTGGGGATTCATCAACTTTTGATACAGGTTTATCAGATTTCTGATTATCGATAGACTTATTATCGTTGCTTGAAGTGTTACCGCCTAATGCGCCACCCACAATTGAGCCAATTAATGCTGACTTACCTACGCCTTCATCCCAATCTTTACCGGTAGCAACATTGCTAATAGCTTGTTGAGGCGCTTCTTGTAAAACACCTTCATTAACCGCAGAAAGAGAACGACGAGCAGCTTGGCCACCGTTTTCATTAAACAAACCATACTTGTTAGTGACAGAAACTAACGCTGCATTTTGCCAAAAAACATTATCCGCTTTTTGTGCTGCTTCTTTGTGACTTAAACCTTGATCTCGTAGTTCAGTATAAACCGCGCCAGATTCAGTTGCCGCTTCCATTCCAGCTGAAGCACCCGAACCTAACCATGCCGCCATACGCGGTGAAACTTTAGAGACAGCTTGAGCCCCCTTCATTATTCCTAAGCCGGGAACAAAGAATGTTCCTGTTGAACCAAAGCCAGCCGCTAACTCATCAAGAAACTTTGGATCTGCAGCCATTAATTCGCGTGCTTTACCAGACATAATATCTTGAGCAACCCGCATGCCATTACTGTCTGTCATGCGAGAAACAAAACCCAACATACCTTCTGCAGTAGAAACACCACCTGAAGCAACATCTTTTAAGCCGCGAGTTAACACCCCTTCAGCTGGTCCAGCACTTTCAATGTACTCTCTTCCTGTTGTTCCTTTAGGTGCATTCATTTCACCAATTGCTTTGACATTATCAACCGCATTACTCTCAGGCGTTACATCACCACGAGCACCAAACATACCTTCTAATGCTGTTCGTAATTCTGATTTAGGTTCGCTTGGATACATACCACCAGGCTTTCTTTTGCCTGGAGCAATCGCGTCATAATTTTCAATAAACTGATTTTCACGCCAACCCGGTTCAGCAATATCACGAAGAACATCTTCATTACCGCTTATGGTGGGAAATTGATCGCCTGTTTTAACTTCGGTACCGAGAACGTTTAACGTTTCGGGTTCTGGTGGTCGCTGATAGTCAACAACACTTTGCTTGTTATCTACTAATGGATTTTGTATGCCTTGATTAACGACACCCTGAAACGCATTAACAATTTCATTAGCTGCATCTGATGCTGGAGCCTCATAGCCAATGCTTTTACTAAACTCACCGTAATCTAAATCTGAGTAGTATTTATTATAAATACCGCGCGATAGTGACTCATCATCCATATCATCGTATTGCGGATTTTTCTGGCGAAATTCAGTTAAGAGCATTAACGAATCCCCATAGGGTCATCGCTTTGCGAACCAGAAACATTTCCATTTCGCTTAAGAAAATCGATCGCTTTTAATGTGTTGCTTTCAGCCTGACGATCAATTTCATCTTCTGTCATATCTGGATTAAATAGTTTTATATTTTTGCGTGTCTTTGAATATTCTTCAAGCATGATATCGTTTAAGGATTTATTCTTTTTGCTTCGCGCCATCTCAATGGCTTTATCTTTTGTATAACCTTTTCCTATATAGAACTCGACCATCTTCGCTTCTGCAGGTAATTGACCGCCATCTGCTTTACTGCGAGCCAATACAGCATCCACTTTTGCTTTTGCATCGATATTTGCATTTTGAATAAACGGCTTTGTATTTAAGTTTTCAGTATTACCATAAGGATTAAAGGCAATACCGCTACCCGTCACATCAACCGTTGGTTTGCCTGCTGTCGCAGCCATAGCGGGAGCCACCCTATTAGGATCAAGACTGCCATTGATCATGTCATCTTGACGATTTAAGTTTGCACCAGAAATTAACGCATCCATAATTTGTTCAGCGTTTGATTTTCCTGTTCCCATCATATTGGCGCCACTGGTCATGCGTGCACGGTTATACTTATCGCTTACTTCTGGTGTAAGCCATTCAGGTTGAACATCGGTTGGTTGCAGCATGGTGGGCACTTCACCAGTTTGGGTTGGTGGGCCTTCTGCACGTTGTTGAGATTGATATTGACCAGACTTTTTAAAGGCATTTAATATTTCTAATTGTGGTTGAGATAACCCGGTTGCACCTTCCATGAATTGATTACGGCCAACATCCATATTCTCAAAACGCTGTTTGTTCAAATTAGCTTCAGACTTATATTTTTCAGCCTGGGCGGCTTTTGCCGCCATCCCCATTTTTGCGGCTAAGGTATCTGCAAAGCTTTTATTTTCAACCGAATTTCCACCCATTAATGACATCATCATCTTCTGGCCACCGGAACCTAGTCGTGTGTGTTGCATTTAATCTTCTCCTTTACCCTATTGCGCCGCCAAATGATGATGAACTTACCGCTGTTTTACCGGCAGTACCTGCGGCTCCACCTGCACCACCATAAGCCATGGAAGCACCACGAAGCAGTCCAGAAATTAACTGCATGGAAGGATTGAGTTTTGATGCATTTTCAATATCGTAACCACTTGCTCGCGCCATATCGCTACGCTGCTGGGCTTGTGTACCCATAACTGTTGATGCCTTTGCATTTTCTTGCTGCTCATCATTTCGTAAAGTAGTGGGTGCACGAACCTTGCTGATCATCTTTGCTAAATCTGCCCCTGCTTTCGCACGTTTAATTGCACGCTCTGCCTTACTGTTGGTATAGGTATCACTCACTTTACCTTGAGCAGCAACACTATTACTTGCTTGATTATCTCTTGCTGTGGTTAATGCATCTGTTAATGACTTTTCTGATTTGTCCTGATTCGTTTGTAAATTTTCAATACGCGTATCAGGGTTATATTGTTCTAAATTTTTATCTGAAGCATTAATAATACTTTGGCTAAACTTATCATTACGGTTTTCAGACAAACCTATTTCTTTGTTCATGCGGTCAGTTGCATCACTTTGGTTTTTATAATCGACCGCAGTACTTGCCGCCATTAAAGCTATTGCTGCTGGATTACACATTTAATTTTTCACTCCTGAATAACTTTTATTTGAAGGATAATAAGTGCCGTAATAATCATTTGCACGTTGCGCACCTTGTTGCTTTAGTCTTTGGTTGTTTATATAAGCAGTATCGCCGAATACATTATCAAGTGACTGAGACAATGATTGGCGTCGAATATTTTCAGTATTATCTCTCATTGATTGTTGAGCTGAAGTGATTGCTGCATCACCCGACATACCTTGTAAAATTCGTTGAACCATATTCAATCGAGTTTTACTATCAGCATTACGCATATTTAGTGATGCATTTGATGCTTTGTTGCTTACATCTAAAACACCTTTATCATAATTTTCTTGCATAGTATCTTGCATATCGAGTTCAGAAGAACCGCCACGAATACCACGACGAGCAGCATTAAAGCGCCCATTTCTTTCTGCTACTTCATATTGATCATTTAAATCTTTAGTAAGAGACGCGCTAACATCATCACCCACACCTTGATAAATAGAATCAAGCTTTAATTTGTTTGCTTCAGCTTCCGTATTGTTTGCGCCATTTTGGCCTGCCTCTGCTACGGCTTGATCATAAAGTGATTGGTTAAAGGTTCTCTCTGGTGGAGCAAAGGGGGCGGGGCGAACCATAGTGTAAAAACGATTGTCATTTCTATCCGGCAGCGGAGTAGCGTCTGCATTTGAACTAACACCAAATAATGAATTAATTCTTCCTACTGCTGCATCTTGTTTTTTTTGTCGTGCAGCTTCACGTTCAGCTGCTCCACCATCTCCACCACCGCCGCTGCCACACATAATTATTTCCCCTTAAACACGTCGAACAAAATAAAATCTTCACCCTCTTTACCCCATTGGGATAAAAGATTATTTGGCTGCATGCCAACAATCTCTAACCATTTATGTGATTGAGTATGAAAAATAGCTGAGAAGGCTTGAATGCGATGCACATCGTCGCCTTCAAATATTGTTTTAATTGATTTTTTACAAAACCGGCTAACCTCTAAAGCAACCGTTAACCATTTGTCACTGCCCACCATCCATGCAGTACCAACACCCGGTGAATTAATGGCTACGCCCCCCATTACTACAGGTTCATCTTCTTTATTTACTGCAACCCATGCCAAGCCCGGGGCACGAAAACAATCAATAGCAAAACCTTCAACATCATCGTCCCATCGAGTGGCCATGACTTCACGGCGATCATTCTCACGCATGTTTCGTGCAACATGTAATGCATGACCTAACGTGAGCTTAGTGATCACACGCTTTTACCTTCTTTACGAAGTTGCTTAATTAGATTTTCAAGTTGCGCTACTGCTGAGATTCCACTAATAGGGGCATCAAGACGTGTTAGATTATCCAGCAATGCTGCTCTTGCTGAAGATAACCTTGTTAACAATGTATCGATATCTGTTTTTAAATCTTGAAGTAATCCGTATCGTGCTTTTAAGGTAATGCTGCCACTGGTCCATGCTGTTACATTTCCACGTACATGCGTGTAAATACCGGTATTAGAATAAAGGCCACCTACATCTGTAAAGGTGCTCAACGCATGCCAGGTGAAACCACCATCTATTGAACCTTCGATATCTACACTACCCACAAACGTGCCGCTCACTTCAAAACTATGTGCGCCGCCTAGATAACGAGGTAAAGCTGATAAATTAAACGCACTGCCAATGCCCGTTGCTACAACAGCATTAAGTAATGTTTGAATATTAGAACTCACATTTCACCTAAGACATCAAAATAAAAGGTAAGCGAATCAAGCTGGCTAATACCATTAGCACTATTAGCCGTTATAACGGGTGCAATCTGTGTAGACGTTAATCCAACAGGTATCATTGCGTTAACTTGAGAGTCGCCCGTTAAAGGAATTTTATCTGTGATTAGTGTGTTGTCATTTGGATCCCAACGAAATTGAATATCCATTGATCCTTCAACAATCGCATCCATTCCGGTAATGTGCTTTAGAACACCAGGTTGTTTGAAATTTAAGAACGGCATTTCAATGGTTAACTCAAAATCATTACCGTAGTCGCCCGCGGTGGCGTCATTAAGTGAATATACTTCATCACCAATACGTACATATAACGTACCGTTTAATTCTGCAATAGCATCAAAGCCTGTTGGAAATTGATATTCAGACCATGCGCTCATTTTCATTGAGCGTGAGAACGTGTACACGAATACGCTGGTACCAATTACACACCAATATTGACCACCGCCAGAATAATAAATTGATAGCGGCTCTATAGAATCGTTGATTACAGGCTTAACTACTTTATCGATAGGGCTACCAACATCCATATCAGTCAGGTTGCCATCACGTGCAACGGTTATTGAACGAAATCCAAAATCACTTAAGAAATAAACATCATCTGAAAGCTGGCCAACACTACCCGGGAACTTTGTGCCAATACCTGTGATTGGTTTTTTAAATACATGTAATGCAGGATCAGGATCAGGAATCCATACTTGAGAGCTATTGGGGAAAAAAACTACTAAATCTTTATCACGTTGGCCAATTGCCTTTGCATTATTACCACCAGCTTGCTGTAAGCCTATCGGTAAGAAACCTGCATCATCGGGCAACGTCCAGTTACGCGGTAAGCCTGTTGCACTAAAAGGTGCTGTATCACCATTTAGTGCCCAAATTTTAGATGAGTTTTTTATCCAGCTTGCTGAATGTGGGCAATTTACATCTGCAACGTGTGTGGGCGAACTACCATCAAGATAATGATGCCAAATAGAGCCATCAGCATATTCAACCGATAGATAAACATAACCATCAAACTCATCTGCATGGTGCACTTTTGAAACAAGTTGTGATGTTGTTGGATGAGCGACTACGTTTGCTTGAAACAAACTATTCGCATGCGTAATCGAACCCGACTCATAAAATGTGTTGAGCTTGTCATTAGCAGCGACTAAACCTTTGGTACCCGCCTCCAATGTTGCGACTGCAGTTAACCCGCCTCGCATACGAATGGCTTTACCTGTTGTTACAAAAGCATTCAGTAAATTACGAAGACGATTAGCATCTGAAACGGACTCGCCTTTTCTTAAATCAAAGCCACCATCAAAACGATCATAGGTAATCGATGGCATTATTCAACCACCACTGGTCGCGGCATTATTTCGCTATCATTTCTTTTGCTAATAAAATAACGCTTGTCGCCATGTACTTTGCTCTTCAACTTTCTCAGCATAGTACTCACATCATCAACATAAGATTGTGCATCAGCATGTTTATAGTGAGCTTTAGCTTTTGCCAGGGCATAAGAAAAAACAAGATAGTCATCAACCGTGCAACGGTCATTATCTTGAGTGAAACGACCTAAGCGAGAATAATAATCACAACGCAAGGTATACGTTACATCTGGTTCAGGATAAATTTCTAGTTGAGCTTTACGATCATATCGCTGTGGATAAGTACGTGTTTCCACATCAGTATCATGGTAATACTCGACACCTTCTTTTAAAGGAAACCATTCCCCATTTTGAGAAACACGTAAAACTGATGCTTGACGTGGATCCATATCATCTGGCCAGTCATATAATGTTTGACCTGCATTTAAGGTCCAGTCGTAAACCTTTTTTAATTCATTAAACGTGTAATGCCAGTAAAGAAACTCCTGCGCACGCCGCAAAAAAGAATCTGCTGCTGGAACCATGTTGCCAGCGGCAGCGCCCTGGGCTGCAAACCCAAGACGTACCAATAGCTCGGAACGTAATACTCCGAGCGTAGGTTTTACTGGTAATGCCATTAGTCGTTGCTACCTGTTTTAAGTGCAGCTTCATGCTCTTGCACTTTAGCCCAAAGTACTTCAACAGAATCGCCAGCACCATGATCAACATCGTAGATATCAAGCAAGTCTTCGAGCTCTTCAGTTAATAGCAATAATAAATCTTGCTTTTTATCATTTGCTTTATAATTAACTTCCAACACATCAAGCTTGGCTTTAATTTCTTTAACAGTAATATCGCCATCACCGTCTTCATCGATATTATCGTTCTTGCCGTTACCACCAATGGCTGACTTAACTGCATTCTTAATAGAGCTACCAACTGTGATACCAAGTACTGCTTTAGCAACTGCCATTAATACTTTAATGTCATCGTTAGAACGATACTCAACACCTTTTTCATCCAGCTTTTCACAAATAAGCTCACGAAGCTGACTTTCAACTTTAGCAGGACGCTCACTTTCAACGTCAACATCAAAGTCTTCAAGCATATCGAGCATGGATTCAAGAGTTTCACTGTTGGTAATAGCGCCCATATCAGCAATTAATTCATCAACATCAAACTCAGCCATACGACGTTTATCGTTTTGATAAACATAAACCACTGTTTCAGCATCAAAGTTAGGGTGCATGCCGTACTTCGACATTAAGCGACCCCACTCTTCATCGCGGTCGAGCTCTACTTCTTTACCGATACGAGCATAATCAAGAACATCTTTAGGAACATCGGTAATAATTTTTACAGAACCTTCGCCATGCTTAGCCTGTAAGCATGGAAGTTCATGTGCTAAAACTGTTGCAGGAACATGTTCATTCTCACCACGTTCAATTGTGACGTGGACATACGTGCTTGTAAATTTACGAGCCATAATTAGTACCTTCTTTAAATAGTTAGGGGAAAATATATCCCGCGTAAGTACCGCGCCTGCCCCCACGGGCAAAGACAGGAACGTTCCCCAAGCGGATTGATTACGCTATAGCGAGTACTGCATGTGCATTACGACGGTTAGTCGTTAAAGCACCTTTCCAGGTTAAACCCCAATACTGTTCGTACTGGTTGTAAACACGTGGCGGTTTACGCGTCTTCATGTCGTGACCTTCAATTGGACGCAACTTGATATGGTTGCAGTTAATGAAGTAACAACGTTTTTCCCAAGGTGTACCCGGTGAATAAATCGTATCGAGCTCTTGGAAAACAGGATCCCAAACAATTGGCACACCGTTGAATGAAAGGTTAGTTTCAACGCCCTTCATGCCCATACCGGCATCAACACCCTTCATATCTTTAGAACCGTAATTAACAGTGCCATATGTGGTCATCATAAATTTACGATAACCATCAATGAAGTCGGTACCTGCCAAGATAAAGTCAGGCATGCCACCGTTACGGATACAGGCTTTCCATGCAGCTTCCATCTTGTCCACAATATCGCCTGTGGTTGTGGTAACTGTTAAACCTGTCGCCGCGTGGTTACGCCAATAGACTTTAGTTAATGCATCAATGCCACCAATGGTGCCCGTAGATGGCGTTAATGAAATCAATGCATCTAAACCAACCAATGCATCTGAATCTTGCGTGCCATCTAAATGCAATGCCTGGTCAAACTTCTCATCAAAGCCTAATGACAATGCTTCCACTTCTTCATCCAACAAGTTATTAAGTTGAACTAATTCAGCTTGAGAGAAGTTTTTACCTCTACCGTTTTCATCCAACTGAATACCGTTTTGAATTAAACGATCTTCGTCTAATGAAAAGCCATCATGCGCTGAACGATACGGGAACTTCACACGTTTCACATTATCGCGCTTGTTATAGCTAACGATTTTAGAACCGATATACCACTGGAAGTTTGAACCATTGCTAACACGTAGACCTTCGGTAATATTTTCTTTACCGCCGCCCCAGTTTTTTTGCTTGGCTTTGAGTTTCTTAAGAAGTGGCCGAGCAGTATTAACCTGATCGGTAAGTTTGTTTTTTAAATTGTGGTCAATCGAGGTTTCACCTGCAATTGCCAGCTCTGCTGCTGTAAAAGGCATAACGCCCTCCTATTCAAGTTTGAGTTAAACTTTGGTTATCCAAAGTGTTTTCTCAGCACTTGAGGAAGACGAAGCCTCTTAAAAATCTGTCCTATCGGGCGCGACACCGACAAACTGCTGCGTGCTGTTGCTGTACTACTTAAGCGTTATTATTAACTTAACGCCTGGCTTATTGCATCCAATGAGCTTGTTGGCGTTTTAGTTCCACCACCACCATTACTGCCTGGACGCAAAGGGGTATGTTGATTACCTATTTTAGGCTTGCTATCAACTTTAATCGCATCGTAATTAAGTTGGAGAATTTCAGCCCATTGTTCAGGTGGGTACTTCTGGCCAATCTCTTCAACTTTTTTAACAATGGCCGCTTGCTTGGCAGAAAAGTTAATATCATTTTTCTCCCAGCTGCTGACCATGCTCATCACGTCTGCTTGCGCATTTTCAATCGTTTGATTGAAATTGTTATCTACCTGCTGCTGATCATGTTGTGCTTTTTCTTGAGCACGTAACTCATCTTCTTGCTTAACACGTAATGCATCTGCATTTCGTGTTTTAACAATTTCACCAGCAAGCTCTTCTGTTAACTCATGGTTATCAATCTTGTCCTGCAAGTCTTGATGACCATGAAACAAATTAACACCGGGTAACGGTTTGCCCATTGCTGTTGCGAGTCCGGCACGCTGCGCATCTAACATTGCAAGCGCCCCCTCTAAATTGCCTGACTTTACTAAATGGGAATATTCAATCAGATCATTAAACTCATTCGGTGTTGCGCCTGAATGTTGAACGATAGATTGAAAGTCATCGTGGTATTTTTTATACGCTTCTGATTCAGTGGTAAGCGTTTCATGTTTTTCTTTCAGGTCTTTAAACCCTTCGGTCAACTTTTCGAAACGTTCCGCAGTCTTTACCGGTGTTCCGTCTGGTAAGGGTTCTAATAGCGCATCATCACTCAGCTCTTCAGCTTTAGTCTTATCGCTATCGTTACCCGCCGCATCATCAGGCTTAGCCTCATCTTTCTTGGCTTCATCCGTTTTTACGTCTTGCTTGCCACTTTCTTTTTCACCACCTTCTTCATCGTCATCCGCACTTAATGCTTCTGTCATTGCTTCGAGTGATGTTTGTTCTTCTTCCTTTGGCGAATCGGAGTTTTCACTGCCATCAGCTGGCGAAGCCGTTGTTTCACTGCCATCTTCATTGCCTGTGGACGAGTCAGGCACTACCTGTCCATTTTCATCTAGTTCTGGATCCATGGGGAATCACCTTTTTTAGTTGGGGAAACTTATTGAGCTAATGGTGCTGTTGCTTCAGATGCTTTTATTTGTGTATCCACTTCTGTTTCAACGGCTTCTGCTGTTGTCTTACGAATATCAGCATCCATTTTTTCTAATTCTTTTTGAGCTGCTTCCATTTGTTGCTGAAGCGCCATACGTTTTTCTTCATCGTTTTCAGGTTGCTGCTCTTCTTCTTGTTGAGGTAAGAATTCATCGATGTCTATACGGTCATCGAAACGGCGAATTGTTTCACGTGCCAGCGCAATTATTGAATCAGCAATTTCATTCTTACCTGCTTGTCGTAGCTCAGCAACTTGCTGAATGAGCTCACGGAATTGAGGCATAAACTCAATCCAGTTCTTTTGTTCTTGCATTTTATTTGGCTTTCCGGATGAACCAGCACGAACTTCAATATTCACCATATCAAAGATTTGTTCTTTTTCCATTTCTGGCCATTGAGCACCTTCGCCGGCAATTAGCTTAACCTGTTCAACCGCTAATTCTTGCAACAGAATTTCTAACGTGTACTTACCAATCTCAAGAAACCAATCTTCAATCTGGTCGGTCATGTCGTTACTGCGATCAGCTACCCCATTCTCAAGAATTTGAGCTTCACCTAATGTATTAGATTTATTATTGGCCTGTTGAGCGCTACCCACTAAGCCAGACATCATCTCCATGTCAGCACGAATAGGTGATGTATCGTAATCAGCTTGATTTATCGATAATGAATCTGCTTTTTGGAATACTTGATTTAATGGTTTTCCATCAGTATCAATAATAACAATTTCACCAAGCTCTGCATTTTGCTTACGTTCTATGCTATTAACATCCGTATCTGATGCCGCAATGTAATGCGGTTTATTTAAATCACGATGTTTAGAATATTTTTCACGAGTTTCTTCATATTCATCTTGAAGTTTATCAAGCAGCTCAACGCCAGACATTGGCAACTTAGTACCGTCTAGTGGAATTAAGGCTAAATCAAAGAAGGGGTACCAACGCTCACCCGTAGTAGCTGGTGAATAAGGCTCTCGACAAAAATCAAGATCACCTTCGCAAATAGTTAAAATAGTGTTGGTTGTTTTATCCCATATTTCCCATACGCGATACTGAGAATTTTCTATCTCTGTATCCTTTTGCTTTAAATCTTTTGCAGCATAAACCGTAGACTTACTGCCTGGTTCACGACCAAACGTTTCTTTAAAGCCATCTTTGTTAAACCATAAGCCTTGTGCCATCCATGGTGATAACTCTGACACCATTTCAAATTCTGGAATATCAGGACACCAAAGCATGTCTTCACTTAAGACACGATCTAATACCATGCCTTCTGAATGTGTAACTTCAACTTCATTTTCTAACGCCTTAACCATAAGCCCTAGTTCAGCTTTCTTGGCTTCGTATGCATCACTTTCTTCGGCGTTCTTGCATTCGCATAACAAGTTTTCAATTTTACGAATATTTTCTTGTGTATCATTTATGCGACTAACAATAATTGGGTCTTCTTGAATGTCACGCTGATAACTGGCTTTCAACCAACCAATCTTGCACGTAAGTGATGCACGCACACTGGCCTTACCACGTTTCTTTAATTTTGCATCTGTTAACTGGCGGTTAACAACAACCTCTGCTGTTTGCGAGAAGTTTTTCCACAGCTTATATTGTGTTTGATTGACTGCTTTACTTGGCGCAATCGATAACTCTGGGTTCTTTGCGTAAATACGCGATTGCTGTGAACGTAAAGTTGAAAAAATAAGGTTCGTCCTTACTTTTCCTTTTTCGTTACTCTTGCCATTCTTAAAGCCCTCAACACGGCGGCGGTAAGTTTTAATGTTCTTATGGTAGTCAACAATATGTTCAGAATCTTTTGAACGTTTTATTTCGTCTTGCCATTTAGAAACAAGGGCACGCTTAACCTTCTGCGCTTCTTCTTGCTCTGGGGTAAGCGTGCCTTGTTCTTCAGTTTGCATAATTAATTTTTACTTATGCTTCAATATCACAATCGCCGGTACCAGCTGTACCACCGCTCACATCGATACGATGATAAGCCGCTAATGTGATAGGGAAACGGTCGGTACCAGCCGATAAAGTCACACCCGCAACATCTGTAAACGTTACATTGTCATCACTTTCTTGCAGCTTAACCACGCGATCACTTGAACTTGTTAAAATACATACCGCAGAATTACGCGCCATAAATGGTGTAACATTCATAGCAACAGCTGCCGATTGACCAACCGCTTGTGCAGTAGCAACCACTTTCGTTTGTAAACTCATCTTTCTATCTCCTGTTTATTTATTTCACCGGTAAAATTTTTAATCGATATCTCTTATAACTTTGTTTGATGTAACTTGTTCTAACCAACCAAAGGTGCCTACCTTGGGTCCTTCTTCTTTGTGTTCAACACTTAACACCTTGTGACGTGAGCGCAATGAGTACATTGTTTCATCCCAGCAATTTGAGACCAACACACCATTACTTAAAGCAAAAGCATGCGTCACAGGAACGGACATGCAATAAACGTTAGCTTTTCCTGCTGGCTCGACACTTACGACCCGCAGTGGCCGCACAGTTTCTTGAGCAATACATGGCACGCTTTTGTTGCGCTTTAGTCGTAAAATAATCCGAACCGTATTGAACACATTGTTTTTTAATCGAGCGCTCGGTATGCACTTTCCCCAAAAACTCTTGGATGGTATTTGAAATAACATTAATGTCGATTGTTCTTTCAAGTCCTTCGCTTCTATCCAACAATTTTCACCACCTACAAATTTATGATCCGGGGTACAAACAACTTCTGATCCATCTTCAAAAGTCACTTTTACAACATTGGCGTATCTTGTTTTTCTACAATTAAGAAATTTTCTATATCCATCAGCTGAAGCAATTAGTCCAGACTTACCAACAAGTTCTTTAATGGCAACCATACCATTACTTGTCATAACTTCTGTATCACCAACAAAGCAATGGTCCTCCATTTCAGTATCCACATCTTCCCAATTGCTTGAGTTAGGCATGAGCACTGGCACGGTTCTTAACCAATGTGTGCAAGTATCAAAAACAAAGAACTTGTTTTCAGTTAACGCGTTAATAATTAACTGTGCACCAATAATTCTTGAGCCGGGACCTTTCTTTGATTTAATCCAACGCACCTTTTGGTTTTTAAATAAATCATAAATACTTAGCTCATTACCAACATCAGCCCACATAGCGCTATCAGCTGGATTTTTTAAGAAACGAATACCTGCTTTACGTTCTTTGGCTTCAATCTTAAATATTGCTTTAGCAACTGCTGTGGCATTTTCTCGCGTACCCGTATTAGGTTTACCACCATAACCATACAACTCACGGTAACGATAAATTTCACCTTCAGGGCTCATGCAATACCAACCGATTGAATACGGTTTAGCTGAACCCCAATCCATTGCTCTCCATCGAGGCCAGTCAACTGGAATCTTAAACGGTGAAACTTTATGAATCTTGTTATCCCAAATGCCTTGTAAGAATCCACCTACAACGATATCCCAGTCACCATAGCGCCATGCTTTCTTCAGCTCAGGGTTTTTAATACCTTCAAGCTGCTTAACGTATTCGGGATCGTTTTCAAATATTGCAGGGTTATCATCAAGACTAACGTTAATTCTTACACGTACATTGCCTTGCTCATCTTGAGCAACCGTACCTTCGGGACCAAGATCAATAAAACGTTCTTTAACCCAGTTGTGTCCAGCACCGAATGGATTGCCCGTTGAAACATAAAACTTGGGAACACCAGGTATCGAACAACGGCTACACGATTTCATAACCTCGTAGCATTCATCCGTTGGCCAGTTAGTTAGCTCTTCCCAGCCAATGAACGGTAATTCGTGACCGTGAAAACTCCAATAAGCATCCACGTCTTTCATGACGCGGAATAACAATTCCTCGCCATCCGGAAAGACCCACTTATAATCACCCTTCGATGCTAACCAACGAGCGCCGGGGAATAACTGAGGGATCCAACGTTTTGATTTTTTAATAATGTCATCGAGGTGCTTATACTCTCGACGAAATATAACGCCGGTCCATGCAGCACCAAAACCTAAACCCACATACCGCAGGTACTTCATCAGTAATGTGTCGGTTTTGCCCCCACCACGATTACCTTCTGCAAATATTTCTTTTATCGGGCAGGTTAAGAATTTAGTTTGTCCACCTGGGTAAGGTGTCCAAACAATCTTTAATTCTGATTCTGTTGAGGGAAGTGTTGCTTCTGCCATTCGGCTGCATCCACATCTGTTGGTACCAATAACACTCCCCCAGTGCTACCAGAATGCTCAACCTTCTCAGTAAGCATGCCTTTGTTTTTCATTAATAATTCAAGTGATGCTTTTTTATCGTTATGTTTTATTTTTGTTGTCGTACCAATTCGAGCACGATTTTTACCTGTACCAGAAAACAACGCATTAACCTCAATGCCTGCCAATGCTCGTCGTGCATGTTCAGGCATTTCATGAATAGGCAACAAGGCACCTTCTTTATCAAAAAAGTCTTTTGGATCAGTAAATGCAGAACAAGCCACTTCTTGAAGTAACCGCTCTTCAGTAATATCAAACTGTTCCATCACCATTGCTGTTTTAGTTTTCAAGTACTCAACAACATGCGGGTCTTTATTTATCAATCGAGGGCCATTGGCTTCTGCGCTTTCTTCTTTAGCGCCATACGCAATCATGTAACAACGTTTAGCGTTGCCACGAACTTCAGAGTCTTCAGACGCGCGATAAAGATCACAAAAGGTCTGCTGTTTAACAGTCAATCCGTTTATGTTGCGATTTGAAGACATGATTCTTGGGGAACCTCATATTAATAATTAGTGACTTGGTGGTGGTGAATTCTTTAACGCTTCGATAACTAAAGTGCCTATCCATATCAACATAGCCACAAAGCTTGTAGCTAACGTACCAATGAAAGACGTTTTAAATTTCTGCCATAACTCAACACGTCTTTTTTCACGACCTTTAAGCATTGCAATAAATTCATGGTCATCTGAATGAACTTCTTGGCTAATGTTACGGTGGTCGTTAAGCACTTTGTTCATTGCTTGTTCTATTTCAGAAGTGTCCATAAGTTTCCTTTAGGCGTAAAAAAACCCTCAAAAAGAGGGCTTTCTAAACTTAATAAAGATAAATTAATTTTAAGAAGTAACGTCAGGACGATCATCTAGTCCTTTCTCTGCAAGAACATCTGCCACATCGTCAACATGCAAACAATCAACCATACATGCAAGTTCGTTTGTTGGTTGAACGATCGCAATATTACCATTGCAATAATCATTACCTGGTACTGCGCTATGAAGAACACCAAAAGCAACAACTTTTCCACCTTCAAGCTTTACTAGCTTGTCGCCATTTTTTGCTTCACGTCCGTTTCTGTAATGCATGCCATACCCCTTCATCATTAAAAGTCACCCACAAAAAATGCCCCGTAACTTTCGTTAGAGGGCATTTCGTGTAGCATGGGGAAAATATAGTTTCTCAGTCCGGCTTTGTAAAGCCTTTTTTTATTTATTTTTATTTACCTTATAATTCAATAAGATATAAATAACACACTAAGCCGCTCTATCGAAAACCAAGTTAAGCCAATTAGCTTCGTGTTCTATTATTAAAACTGCCATTTCATCAGACTCAGACATGTGTTTTCTGGCTCTAATCATGATGTAACGATATGCCCTGTTAGTCCATTCATTTAATTCTTCAAATAAAACTTTATATCTAGCAGACCAAACACCAAACCATTGAGACTTACCTACCCCAATATAAGCAGCACGTAACTTCCAGGCATCTGGTGAATTAAATCTCGAAGGCTCATTCATCTCATGCAACGCTAATCTAGCCATTCTTCTTAACATTGATTTACCAATATCACCTTTACGGGTTTTCCACTCTAAACGGTTCTTCATGCGTACAGCGATATCCCACAACTTATATTCTAAAGTTTTCATAACAGTATCGCTTAAATCATGAGCAAACTTTAACTGACCAGCAAAGAACCAATGCTGTGGCATACCTGCGCAAAGAAGACCGGGTACTTCCGGTCGATGTGAAGCGAATACACTTTCAGGGCATGACATGAATAATATCCTTACGTCTAAATTCATTAGTTACATAGCCTTCATAATTTGAACAGCGTTTCAATTTATAACCTTGCCCCTCAATGGCCCTAACCATTTCTTGATCGATATCGCCTTGAGTAAGAACAGTCACATACCTTGGCATAGGAACTTTATCTGTCATTTAATCTAAACCCCTTCTTTTTATCTTTACGACAAAATGGAAACTTCAAACCCGTCTTACATGCTCGATGGCCATCACCGAAAGTCTGGCAACGCATACATATCGCACAACCCTGCTCTCTAATTTCCAACTCAAGTACTTCACGCTCAACCGGTGTAAGCTGTACAGCTGTCTGACTCATTACGCAGCCTTCTCATGAGATAATTCTTGCTCGTCGTATTTCATAATATTTACTGCATGCGCTTCAGCAAGCAATAATCGAGCATCGATTTCTAAATCAGGATTATCAACATACCCGGTATCATTATCATGAACGTCACGAACTTTGATTCTTATTTGTCCGTGATAAACATACATAATTAAAATATAACCAATTGGCATTTGGTAAGAAGCATTGATAATAATGTCATTCACGTTATCACTACCCATTTTTAATAAAGCAATAATAACAATCCCAACAAAGGAACCTATTGCCAACCCAAATGTAATACCTGCAACAAAACCAAAGCTATCAAACATAATTAATCCCTCTTTTGTTTTTGTTCCATGTGGAACGTATCATTACTTTTTTAACTTTCTTCTATTAATACTTTTGATAACAAGCTTATCGACTATATAAACGCACTCATCATCTTCACCCGCTTGTTCAGACAATTGAACCAACTTATCTGAAAGACTCTTCGGCATTGTTATACTTAACTCGTAAGTGACGGTCTGTTCATTTTTCTCATCCATACCACCCACCCGATCACACCTGATCATTACTGTTGTTTTTAGGTTTAAAGGCATTCTTCTTGCCGATAAATCTACTTAAAATCACTCTTGCAGCTGCTACTTCTTCGTCGCTTGGTTCAGGTTCAGTAAGTTGAGGAACATCGAGCACCGGAATAACAAACCGTTCACCGGCTACATGCAATCGAAATAACTTTTGATACTGTTTGACGAATGCCTTTCGAGATTTACCTTCTGGCCACGTTCTGAATTCCCATTGACCAACCTTACTCACTGCATGCCAAACAATAGGAACACGCCAATCGCCTCTCGTTGCCATTAAGTACGCTTCATCTTCATCTGGTAAACGATAGTCATGAAACTCAGGAGTACATCTTGCTGAAAACGTAGAAAGATTGGGTGCATGTACCTCAGAAAGCTCTACGCACTTTTCCATACCCAGTTCTAAATGCCTGGGTGAAAACTTCTTACGTTTGAAATGAGTCATCCAAATTTTTAATTGATTACCGAAACGAGTAGTAAAGCTGCCATCGTATTGCTCACCCATGAACTTCCAAAGATCAATCATGTCTTGGTCGTTAATTTCAATCCTCGTGTTCATATACCCTATTTCCTCCCAGCTGTTCGATGGCGAGTTCTTCAGCTGTGGCACGTTTATTTGTTTTGACATGGGGAGCTCCTTGAGAATTAAGCTTTGCATTTCTATTTTTAACGGCTTCTTCAACAAACAATTTGTAATAGGCAGGTTTGTCTGGGCGTTTACCGAGATTTTGTTCAGCAGCTTCAATTGCAACGACTGCTTCAGCTAGTGAAAGCTTTACTTCGCACCAGGTTCTGAACATCGTCATTACCGGTACCGTTTTAACTTCATGGAATTGATAACGAACGTGGTTTACAAAAAACTCACACCACTCACTTGCTTTGTCTGGAATTTGAATTGACTCAACTTCACTAATAGTGATTTGCACAGGTATGGTTAGGTAAGGTAAAACAGATCCCTGATGTATGTCGTTCATAGCTGGTTGTCTTTTGTCGTTCTTCTTGTTACTCCCTTTGTCGTTCATTACTTCCGAAGTGATGATAAACAAAGGGGAAACGTTAGGTTTGCTTTGTCGTTCACCTTGTTGTTCTGCTTGCAAGCCTCCTTTGTCGTTCCTTTGTCGTTCCTCCTGAGAATAAAACCCCCCTACTTCTTCCGATTGCTCGAAATTTTCAAGGGTGGGCGTGGGGGGCGCATGATTCGTTGTTGCTAACGGGAGCTTATAAACGGGTTGCTCAAGACGCTTACTGATTAAAATTATTAAGCCTCGTCGTATTAACTGACGAACTGCAGCACGTAACTCATTTCGAGTCGGCTTTGTATATTGAAGCCGGCTTCCTTTATCTGGAACCGTTTCACACGTTTCTGCCATCATCTGATACCCAATTTTTCGAGCTATACCAACAATGCCAGTGTCATAATCCATGAACCGGCGAAAACAACGCAGATAAACAATCTGAGTTAACAACGGCAAGCCTTGCAACTCGGACTCTTCTTGATCATTCCATTGGGTTGCCACTATTAATTCCTATGGCATCAAGCTTTCGTTGCAGAAATTCATTACACGCACTACGTTGCTATCGTCAGGCACCTCTTGATTTTCTATTCTTGTTAACTGTTCTGTTGCCACTGCTAAAACTTGTGTGGCATCGGTGACCACCTGGTTAAGCGAACTTAATTGATCTTGAACACTGATAGGTTGTGGACGACTTAAACCCAACTCATCGCACATAAAAAATATTGCATCGTTACACTTAGTGAATTTAGAAATCGCAATAAGCTCAGAAAACTTAAAAAACTCATGTTTTTCTTTATTCATACAAGCACGAACTCGCGCCGCACCCGTTTCCAGCTTTTTTTCGTGCCAAATACCATCAACACTAATTAAGTGATGAGATATTTCTTGCGAGCTTTTGCCGGCACACATTGCTTCAAGTGCGGCATACCCATCTTTATAAAGTGCATGGCTCATGCCTCGCACCTCCTATACTTGAGGGTGGTCGTGGTAAATTACACGCAGCTATACTCACCAACATGAAATATCCAACCCACCAAAATAAAAAAAAGGCCATCCGCTTGGGGAAACGGACAGCCAAAAGCACTACTCTCGCAGTGCGTTCACCTTCGTGGAGTCATACGAAGTCTTGTAAATCATGCTGCTACCTTTTTTTCTGTAGCTCGCTTGAATAAATCTGGACGGGTAAGGTATCTGGGAATGCGAGAATCAAGCTCTTCAATTTGAATCGCTCTTTCTGCTGGAACCCCTCTTTTCTTCCACTGAGCAACAGTCATAGGAGATACGCCAAGCTTTTTTGCAAACTTTGCCTGACTGCCGTACAGTTTTTTAATTGTTTTTACCCATGTCATGCATGAATATAAACATAACGTTTATACAAATGTCAACATTTTGTTTATTGATTGCAAAATCAAGGGGCGTAAAATTTGATTCATGGAAACAATGATAAATAGGGTTGAAACCCAAATGGATTCGCTTGGTATTACACCTGCTGAGTTTTCTCGCAGAATGGGTGAATTACCGCAGACATATAACAACTGGAAAAAGCGTGGCAATATTCCGGGCAATAAATTATTTAAAGCAGCTGAAGTTCTCGAATGTAGCGCAGCTTGGCTGTCTGAGGGTTCAAACGAAGTACGTGAGTCTTCGCCTTCGTACGCAAGCGAATTAAATGACTCGTCCGTGAAAGACGCAATTACCGTTATCAAATTCATTGAGAACAAAACTCAATCTGAGTTGTCCATAGACGAATGGGCTGGATTATTTAGCCATTTTTACGAAAAATATGATGCCGGCCAAAGAGCTGGTACCGAAGTTGATAAAGCAGAATTAGTGCTCGACTACCCCTCCATTATCGAGCGTATAAAAAATAATAAGTCACTCGTGACTGAAGAATAAGGAATTTACTATGTCTATTGTAAGTAAAGATATTGAAGTTTTAGACGGCTTTTTTAATGAACAGCAAGAAATTGGTGCTATGAAAGAACGTAAAATATTGATGCCCATTATGGCAATTATGTGTGTTGGTAGCCTATTGCTGGGCGCAAAAATCTCAGCAAGCCCACAAGAACAGCCACCCGCAATACCTAAAATTGAAGCCCTCACCCTGCCTACTGCTTATAATTTTATGGATCCACTTCCAGACATTAATGTTGATCCGCTTGAGTTGCCCCCAACGTTTAACCGTTGGATTATTATAAATAATTAAAATGCCTATATATCTAGCATTAAAATGGATGTTTAATGCGGCGCTTTATGTCTTTTTAGCGTTGTTTTTTGTAGGCTTGATTGGCAAAGCAATATTGATACTAATTATCCCTGTAAGTTTGTATTTTCTTAGTAAATGGATAAAGCCAAAAATAAAAAATGAAGTGCGCAGAGACAGAGTCGATCCTGTGCTGTATGGTTTATACGTATTAATTGGTATATTGCTTAATTTTGTCTTTTACGATGAAATCTACCCACCCAGAATCACAGAAAAACAGCACGCAAGATACTTATCTCTTGCAGATAAAAGTTTCGAAGATTACTTAATTTTTACTAATAATGACTGTGATTACCTCCCCTTTAGCTCCGCAAAAAAGAAGTGCTTAGTATCATCATCTAAGAAGTGGATAAAACATACTAAACACAAATATGATTCCTTGCCTAGCACTGGCTATACATCAGGCAAAGATATAGCCGAGGAAATAATTAGCCGATATAAAAAATAAACCCACATCACATATAATAAGAGTAATCCCTACCTTAAAGCAAAATCATAAACAAAATGTTTGCATTACCATAAACGTTATGTTTATACTTTCCTCAAGTTATCGAATTGAGGGAATAACAATGAATATCAAAAACCACGTCGAGCACCGAATAGCGGCTCAAAAGCCAGCAAATCGCCAGCGATTGAATTTATATACGCAGCGCCGTGAAATCTACCTTCGTCATCTTGGCGAAGGCTGCAAAGTATCCTTTCCCCTTGTACTAGCCTTATCCGAGGTACGCCGTTGTGTCTCGTAAAGCATTAAAAATCATAAAACCATGGACAATTATTGAAGAGCAAGAACTTACGCAGCTTCGTGATGAAGGCTACCGCGTAAAAGATATTGCTCAAATGCTTGGGCGCGGCGTTGATTCGGTGTACGACAAAATTTACAACCTCAGAAATATTTCTCCATTGAAACTGAAAAATATTAACGCAGTGCCCCGCGACTGCCTTAAATGTCACAAAAGTTTCCGTTCGTCTGGTCCGGGTAATCGAATATGTAATACGTGCAGCAAAACCAACGCAACCCAGTGCGACATTCAATATGCGGTGGGTCGATAGTGGTTGAATCTACCCATGATACCCGTACTACGGCTAACCAAGCCAAGAACGCGGTTAAGTGTGACCAATGTGGCAAGGAGTATGAAAAGAACCACCCTAATCAGCGTTTTTGCAATGACAAATGCAAAGCCAAATGGCACAGAGTCAAACCGTTGGGCAGTGGTGTTCAGGTAACCAATACCGGTTCACGCAACCTAAAAAGTCATATTGAAGTAAAGCTAATTGTGAGTTACGCCAATCGTGAAAAATTAGCCAAGATTTTATTACCGGGTGCTGATTTGTATCTGGCAAGAACAACGGAGGATTTATTCGAATGAAATTCTTTAAAAAAATCATTTGTTACTTTAAAGGGCATGACTTTGGTGCTGCTGTTTATATCTCTCCTTCAATGTTGGTGTATTGCCGCACTTGCGGAGTTGAAATACAAGACAGAACTATTGAAGACCTCGAACCAATGACAGACGAAGACTATGAACATCTTGAATTAATGGAGCAGCTATCAGAATGAATGCACAACAACACAAAATAACCGACTTCGAGCGCGATATTTTAAAGTGGCTTGCTGAAGGTGAAAAAACACGCTCAGCTGAAACAATCGCCCTCACCCTTTTAGGTGTTCCCCGCAGAGATATTTTTAAAAATAACTTTTGCATTTATGCACCACGCAATGCGCACGACTTTCGCACAAGTTACATCATGGTGGCAGCGGTACCAGGTGCACGTGAACAGCTCGACAAACTTAAAAAGCTTGGCCGTGTATGGACCAACGTTATTACCAACTGGGACAAATTAGTAAAGCTTTATAAAGAAGAATGTCTTCAAGGCAAACAACCAAAACTTGAAGCCTTGTTACGTGACTTAAATGAAAGAGCGGTGGTTTAGATGTTTAAGACTTTCTTTAAATGGATATCGAGTTTGTTTGAGGTAAAGCTACCGCCTGCTAACAGGTGCACCGTATGCAAAATAACAGCTTCAACAACGTGCTTACCATTTTGCGGTTCAAAACGATTTTGTAGAGCTTGTGCAACAAAAATAATGAGTGGAATAGAATGACTAAAAATGAAAACAACGTAATTCAACTAAATGCTCCAGTTGCTTGCCACTGTGCGTCATGGCCGGTATCACACCAAGACCGGACAGGTGCACATCATCACTCAGTTTGTTCGCATTACAAATCAGATAAGTACCCTTACCTCTTCGCATGGCATGAAGAAGATGAAGCTTGGTATCTGGTACCAATGGATTTCTTACAGTTCATCGCTGAGGGTTTAGAAGACCAACAAGCGCAAACAATTAAATTTATGCGTACCGATTTAACCGATGAAGAAATATTTAACGAGTGTGGATTATGAGTGAGCAAGAAACATTAAAACAAGCACTCGAAACACCCTGCCCTTTTTGTGGCTGTACAGATTTAACTAAAAACCTATGGTCATTCAATAGCGGTGAAGTTGATGCCGTTGAATGCAACCAATGCTGCGCAGGTGCACCTGCTCACTCATGGGTTAGACGTAAATGATAACTGAATGCGCAACTCGAAAAAAATGTGACCAGGCGCTGCGCAAGTTTGGTGGTGTTGGAATATTTGAAGGTGATGTTTGGTTAGCTTGTCATGCAGGTGAAGAAACACGTTATCGAAGTAATGAACATATTGATAATTTAAAAGACTGTGATTGGTTAGAACCAACACCAATAAGCAAAGGTCAAATGGGATTAATATGATTGCAGTAAACAGTTACTTCTCAGGTGGTGGTCTTCTTGATATTGGTTTGATGCAAGCTGGCTTGCAAATACATCAATCATTTGAGCTTGATAAAATTGCTTGTGAAGTACAAAAACACAACTTAGGTAATCATGTAATTCAAAGTGACTTAACAAAAAAACTCGTTAGTAATGATAACAATGCAGATGTGATGGCATTTACCTATCCATGCACAAAATATTCCCCTATTGCTAACATTCAAGGCAGTCGAACCGGTGATGAATTATTCCTTCATGCATTAAGACATATAGTAATCAAAAAACCTGAGGCTTACACGATAGAGAATGTACCCGGTATGAGAGCTTTTCCGGTAGTAATGGAGGCAATGACCAGGCTACCTGATTACTATATACAAGTATTTTGCCCTATTCAGTCAGAAATATGGCTACCTCAAAAAAGAGATAGATTAATTATTATTGGCACTAAAAAGAATTTTAATTTTCGCCCACCAAAAAAGACAAAACAAATAAAGCTTCGTGAAATTCTTGAAAAAGATCCTCAAATAAAAGTGCCAAAATATGTATTAGACAGAATGAAAGGACGTTACCGAGATTTACCCATTATTTCCGATCCAGATAATAATGATTTAGCTCCAACGTGTGTAGCCCATTACTCTAAAGATAAAAGCACTCGTTTAGTAAAAGATAAAAATTTCCCAATGAATGTTAGGCCATACACTGTCAGGGAGTATGCAAGACTCCAGGGAGTACCAGATTGGTATGAGTTTAATTGCTCTGATTCAGCAGCTTACAAAATAATTGGTAACGGTGTCAGTGTACATGCAGGACAGTGGTTAGGTTTTGAATTAAAGAGATATTTTAATTTAGGTAAAAAATGAACTTGCTGCCCACAATGCAGTTTGCCATTGGAATTAATTGTTAGCACTTTTTTGGAGAGAGGCATGAAAAACAAAATACTTGAATGGTTTGCAAACGGGCAGGTTGGCTCAAGCTCAAAAACGATGGCTTGCGCTGCCGCCGGATTACCCCAAGATAGATTTGGTGGTAGCCATCCATACGACCCTGCCGATTTTAATAGATGCTTATTGCTTTTAGAAAAAGCACCAGAAATACGTAAACATTTTAATAAGGTTTCTGATGTTTCAGAAACATGGAAAAAATTAATAGATCGATGGGATGAAGTTGAGAAGACGTTTATAGATGAAGTTGGTTACAACTGGAGCAAATGTGATAGTGCACCAAAGACCTATGAATTGATGAAGTCTATAGGGTGCTAACGATGAAGTTAATTTGCAAGAAAGGAGCGCAGCGGAATGATTGTCAAAATTAAACGCCTTGTTATCTTTTTGCATTGCTGGTGGTTCGGGCATGAGCCTGATTACAGTGGACAAGTATTTGATAGTGACCCTGATAACTATGGCTGGCAAAACACACCATGCAAGTGTTGTGGCTTATGGGATATTCCATATCACGAACTTGTAGAAGGTAGCCGACACTATAAAGTAAAACAGTTCTTTCGATACTGGCTATACAAAAGATGGTGGCCTGAGAAGTGCATTGACTGCAGCAAGCGTTACGGTAAGCACAATAGCTGCATACCATTTTGAAAGATAACGGCCTAAATAACGTGCCGGAGCGCAGCGTAGGTCGCTGTTGATTTTATTGTTATATTTTGGAGTTTATTATGGATACATCAACAAATTGTCAGAAGTGCGGTAAGACCACAGAGGTATATTGCTCTCGTTGGTGTGAAGCATGTTATTACCCTGGTATCGATCAAGATTATGAAGAATATCAGGCAATGCTGGATGAAGGTCATAGACCAGCAGTAGCTGCTGTACAGTCTGGGTGGAAAGGTATTGAAGAAATATAACGCTGGAGCTATGCGGCTATGAATGAATCGCAGCGTAACGAAATCCGAACGAGCGTATTGTTATGAGCGAATTTAATGTTGAACAGGCAATGGAAAACGAAAAGCTAAAGAACGAACTTAGCTTGCAGCACACACATTATTTCTTGAACCTGTATAAGTTTGGGGATTCTCCATTCTGGTCGATGCACACAAACTATCAAGTTGCAGTGAATGATGCCGAACAGAATAAACGATATGGTAATAAAGCCTTGCATATTGGTATTCCGATACCGAGAGAAATGTTTGGCTCATAACGAATTTTAATAAGAGGCGCGACACAATGAAAACAGAGAAGAGAACCAACGCTTTCAAGCGTCCTTTTGATTTGTTTGTTATGTGGTTTAAATTCAGAAAACATCCTTGTTACCGAGGTGCTGGCGAGTTTGAACATGATCTTGAAGTGGTTGATGATTCCTTTGACCATGAATTTGGAACTGAGGTTATTCAATATATGCAATGTGAAACATGCGGGGCAACTCATGATGAGGACGCAACTGTGCCGGAAAGCCCACAAGGTTTTTGGGATGACAGTAGTGAAGATTTCTACGAGTTGCACACATAACGATTTTAATAAGGGGCGCGACATGACCAACCTAGAGAAAAACGCCGATGCTTCCGAGCGCCCGCTTGATTTACTTGTTATGCGTATTTTGCAACTGACATTAAAAAAGCAATGGTTTGATTTGATTGCCAGCGGTGAGAAGAAATTTGAATACCGCGAATATAAAAAGCACTGGATGTCTCGCTTGCTCTGTAAGCAGGGTATTCGTAATTATGATGAAGTTCGCTTTACCAATGGCTATGGGAAAGATAAGCCGTTTATCCGTGTTGAGTTCAAAGGTGCGGCGATTATTAAAGGTGCGCATTGCTCTCCAGATAATGGCGAGCCACTGAACCAAGAACAAAAGTATTTTGTTATCGGCCTCGGTAAAGTGTTAGAGGTTGGGAACGCATAACGGCTGAACTCACTTGCGCTGAAAGAGCACAGCGAGTGAAGCGTCAAAGTGGAGTGAATTGTTATGTTTTGCTGTGGAAAAGAAAGAGACGGTAAGTTTTGCTCAGAATGTGGAGCAGAGTTTATTGCGGATACCACTAAGAGAAACTTGGCTGATTATTTAGACAGGCAAGCGAAGACTGTAAAAAAGAACATTGATAACAGACTAAAAATTAAACCAGACATGGACGAGAGCACAATAAAAAAGTGGAACCAAAAAATTAAAAAATGGGAAGAATGGAGGGACTGGGTTCTCTCTGTTGAACCAGAAACATAACGGCGCTGCTCAGTTGTTGCGACTGAGCGTAGCGAAAGAGCAATCAACTGGAGTGAATTGTTATGTGGGAATTTAGTGCAGAAACAAAACCAACAGCACGTAAGGATTACCATTGCGAGGCATCAGACTGGATTATAAATACAGTTGGATTGGACGAGCGAGAATTTGAGCCAGAGGATTGGGCGAAAATTGAAGAAGCAAGAAAAAATGGATTTAAGATTTTAAAGGGTGAGAAATATATAAATGTATCTGGGAAGTGGGAAGGTGAGTTTTCTACTTTCCGCGCAATACCAGAGCTTAATGATATTTGTATTAAGTACGATCTTTATTGTGATTGAGCACATAACAACAGAATATGCGGAGTGTGCAAGGTAATGTTTAGAAAGCGTACAAAATATAGCGAGAAATTAAAGGTTATGCGAAAAGCCAAAGAACGCAAACGGCTTGAAGGTGATGCGCCCGACTATCCTATAATGCTGCCAGAGATTCGCCGCCGCATAATTATTATTGACTATGATTTTGGTGAAGTAATGCACGAAATAGTTTTAAAAAAATCAAGCCGTGTTGACTGTTACCAGGCAGTTATCGACGGCAAGGTTTGGAGAGAAAGAATTGGCTGGTCAAAAATTTTAGAAGCCGTCCGCAAAAGTTTTATACGAGTAGGTACGGTATGCTAATGTCAGTGCAAGAATTTCGAGAAACTTGTTTTACTGAGCACTCGCGCCCTGCTTTGGCAACGATTAAATCATGGATAAAGTCGGGTGAACTTGCAGGAAAGCGGATTGGTAGGCTATATTTTGTAGTTACAGACGATGCAATAATAGCCCACGAATCAAAACCAACAACTGAGCCCGATTTTTCAAGTTATGAGTCCAAGCAAAAGAAAAAATGAAAAAGATAAGTGGATGCCATCCCGAGTGTACGAGGGTAAATCTGCTTATGAATATCGTCCAAAAGGTGGCGGTAATATACGTCTATGTTCTTTAACTGCATCTAAAGCCGATGTGTGGGTTGAGTATGAAAAGCACTATAGAACGGACACCAAGCAAGGCACCGTTGCATTCTTAATAACTGGTTACACCACAGACAAAGCCTTTATTG
>Ga0316208_1000634_pt1 | contig 39685 bp, 49 predicted proteins | sample 3monopyrite_MG_FD_204944 | JGI IMG/M metagenome (GOLD analysis project Ga0316208, IMG submission 204944) | Microbial mat bacterial communities from mineral coupon in-situ incubated in ocean water Damariscotta River, Maine, United States -... | ecosystem: Environmental > Aquatic > Marine >...
CTTTTTTGTAGCACTATGGTGTTGGGGTGATCTAACCACACTAGTCCTTTTTTGTAGCACTATGGAACTGAGGTGATCTAAACACACTAGTCCTTTTTTGTAGCACTATGGTGTTGGGGTGATCTAAACACACTAGTCCTTTTTTGTAGCACTATGGTGTTGGAGAGATCTAAACACACTAGTCCTTTTTTGTAGCACTATGGTGTTGGAGAGATCTAAACACACTAGTCCTTTTTTGTAGCACTATGGCTGTGTATAAGGTTGTTAATAATAGTCCTTTTTTGTAGCACAATAGTCCTTTTTTGTAGCATTTAAAGCGCTCGTAACACATTGTTTTATATGGTGTTTATTTTCGCATGTAGCATAATAGTCCTTTTTTGTAGTTGTAAAATCGATAATAGCTATATGTATCAACGCTTTCCGCCCCCCTATAAACAAGATCTATAAACAAGATCTATAAACAAGATTATAATAATGGCAAGGCTTTGTGGATAAATAAAAAAAGATACGAAATTTTAAAAAGTGATTTACCTACCCTTCGCGTTGCTCGCCCCACTCTATCGAGTGGCCTAATATATCCGCTACGCGTATATGATTAATGAAATCGCTAACTTCGTTACGCTCATAAATATATAAAATTCACTTCGCAAGCTCAGTTAACAAAAGAAGTTAATCAATGAATATGTCAGAATTTTTCAATAATAGTGCTTAAAAACAATATTTAAGGGATTCTTGGCAGCTCTTAGCGTTATATAACAACAAAACGTCATCACTCTATATTTTTCAATAATTAAAGCCTTACACTGCTTGTATCGCTTCGCTTACGCCTTCTGCAAAACTATAAAAAATATTATTCAAATTATCTATAAATTTTCTTTAAATCACTCAAGTAAGTGGTGTCTTATATATTTATAAACGAATCAACCGTTTTTAAGGTTGCCTTTTGTGTAGCCCGAATGGTATGGTAAAAAATAAATATGGAGATAATTTTATGTTTAAAGATGTGATTGAAAGCGATTTTTCAAAAATTGAAGGCAAAAAACCAGAGTATATTTCTGTTGGTGGCTATCTGGTTGAACTCGCCGGTGGTAGCTGGGATGGCCTAAACTTTAAACTACAAATATTGGAAGCTTATGGCTGGGTTCATGTTCATGAACGATATTACGAAGAACCTACGCTTGCTAAAGAGGTATATAACCAAATTATTCATTTTATTAATCGCTTTGAGTGCCATTATAATAAACCGGTAGTACGACTAATGTATTTGCTCAGGTTTAAATCGAAATATAGCGCGTTCATTTCTTTCAAATAACACAAGGTTAACAATGTTAAATAAAAAACTATCAAAGAAAGAGTTCGAAAACTCAGCGGCTGATTTTCCGCGAATGCAAGATAAAGGCTATTCAATTGCCTATCACTGCTTGGTTGAAAACTGGACAACAACCGAAGCGGCAAAAGAATTTGAAGTTAATGTTTCATACGCGAAAAAAATCGCAAAAAAAATATACGATAATTATCTTGAAAATCACGCCGGTTGCCCAAAAGGATTCTTTGTATATCAAGGTTGTTTCACAAAAGACGATCTTAAAAAAGTTAAAAAAATAGAGCTAGATGCCCGAAATAAAATATAAAATTTTAAATGGAGTTAAAAATGCTATCACTACAACGGAAGCTTAACGAAGAAATACTTATTTTCCCCTCTGGTAATATCGACCCGACTATGACGGTTGCGGAATTATTTGCAGATGGTGCTTTTGTTATTAAAGTGCACGAAATCCAAAACTATAGAGTGAAAATAGGAATAGAAGTGCCCTTGTGTTTAACGGTTGTGCGCAAGGAATTACTTATTGAAAAGGAAGTTATTTAGTTTGAGAAATAATAATGCTGCTTTTGTTGTCATGCTGTTTATCGCTATTACGCTATTTATTTTCTCTAAAATAATTGGTTTTGGTTTCAGCTTTGAGGTTTCTGCGCTTGTCACCGCTCGAATTATGGGTGTTGCTGTTTTTGGCGGTTTGTATCTGTTTCTTAGATGGATTAATAATTCTGCTATTTTCCCTGTTTGGCCATTAATGATTGCAGCACTTTGTTGGTCTTTTTATCCGGCTTTGGGTGAAATATTTTGCGGTGTTGGTTCCTTTGCAAGTGCTTCGTGTCTAGATAGTTTTTTCTTAAGTGATTTTGCTCAATGGGTTTATTTAGTGCTTATTATAGGTTCAGGATATTATATTGTCTTTAAGTAAAAGGTAGCTTTTCATGTAGCCTTTTGTTATAGTTATTTATATGGATGCAGCAACATCCATATATTAAAACTAACTATCCGAGGTAAATATTATGACTACGCAACAAGCTTTATCTATTCCTTCCTTAGAATTACTCCAAGATTTTATAAGCCCTAATCAACTCGCATTTGTTCAAGAATGTTTATTTGGTGAAGAAGCACAATTTTTCATTAATAAAATGAACGAAATTGCGGATTTCATTACATCGATGCCAAGTGTAATTGATGAAACGGATGAAGATAAATTTTATCTTCATTATTTTCAGGGGAATATGGATTGGTTTATTTCTAAGAAAGATATTATTTTAGATCAGCGTCAAGCTTATGGTTACGCTGATTTAGGATTCGGTTGTGGTGAGCTTGGTACTATTCCGATAAAAGAATTATTAGAAAATAACATCGAGCTAGATTTTCATTTTAAACCCTGCACTTTAACTGAGGTAAAAGTATATCGTTAAATAAAATATTAGAGGGTGCAGCAACACCCTCTTTTATTTCTTACAAAATATCCGAGGTGTTGAATGATGAGAGCAATAGATCTATTTGCCGGACTAGGTGGTTATACGTGTGGCGCTGAAATGTCAGACGTAGACGTTATTTGGGCGGCAAACCACTGGCCGCTTGCTGTTGAGTTTCACGCTAAAAACCATTTAAATACGACTCACAATTGCCAAGATTTACAACAAGCTAATTGGCTTGATGTACCACAGCATGACATTTTATTAGCAAGCCCAGCTTGCCAAGGCCATAGCCGCGCACGTGGAAAAGAGCGGCCACATCATAACGCTACACGCTCAACCGCTTGGGCAGTTGTATCGGCGTTAGAAACGCATAAAACACCACTTGCAGTGATTGAAAATGTCACGGAGTTTTGTAAGTGGTCTTTATATCCAAGTTGGTGTGATGCGCTTGCTCGGCTCGGCTATGCCATTGCGCCGCATATTGTAAATGCTTCCGATCATGGTTTAGCTCAAAATCGTGAGCGAGTTTTTATTGTGTTGTCGCGCTCTCGCGCTCCACTTTTTCTTGATCTTAAAAAGTCTATGACTCACATTCCATGTGAAACGATTATTGATTGGGATAGCCATAATTTTAAATCTATTAATTCAAAAAAACGCGCGCAAAGTACATTAGATCAAATAAAAGCCGGACATAAAAAACATGGTGATCGTTTTTTAATTGCTTATTATGGTAATGAATCAAATGGGCGCTCGATTAAAAAACCACTTGGAACAGTTACAACAAAAGATCGTTTCGCAGTTATTCAGGGTGATGAAGTGAGAATGCTAAGCATTGCTGAATCTAAACGTGCGATGGGCTTTAGTGATAGTTATTTGCTGCCCGATAAACACGCAGACGCATTAAAAATGTTGGGTAATGCGGTTTGCCCACCTGTTGCAAGAGATGTTATTAATGCCGTTAAAGCAGCGGCTTAAAGAGTGGTGGCGTTGCTAGAGTATAGTTTATTTAACTATTTATTAGCTCTGTGTATAGCAGAAGCAACCGCAGTCGAAACAACATTAGCCTCGATTATTTTTGTGCCAGAATGAGAGCTTACGTTGATAGTGATTTTATTATCATTAGGGTTTCTATCTATGATAGTAACTTTTGAGGGAGTATTTTCAGTTTTCATTTTTGTGTTAAGCATAATTTAATTATCTCCATTAACATGAAGTTTTTCGGAGTATACACTACTTTATCCCAGTATATACTACTTTACGTAGTATATTACAGTTCGGATACTTCTTTCATTAGGTTATAAATTCCGTCTGCAAGCCCTGTAAGCAGCTCCACATCATACTTCTTCTTAAAAGCCCATAAATTAGCGCTATCTAGGCATAAAAACCCTACGAGCGTGTTTTTGTTTGGCTCATTGCAAGGGCATATTGGCACAACAATCGTGCTTTTATAGGGTAGCGGCCATTTAATATAATTCATGACTATATTTCGCTCGATATTTGGGTTGTCGTATATATCAAAGCTTGTGTTTTGGTATCGGGGTTTCATGGGTAGATTATTGTTGAAAAAATAATATTTACGTGGTTCGTCGATTTTCTCCATAATGTTCAAAAAATCGGTGTTCTTATCAATCCAATGTTTAATATTATTGTCTTTTGGATTTCGTATAGGGCTATTACTTCTGGCAAACGTGATTGCTTTTGCTCTAATGTTTCCCAGTTCATCAACGTCTTTTTCCAGTAATTTTATTGATGCGCTGCATTTTGTTCCTGTGATAACGGTGTAGGCGGTTGCGATTTCATTGCAGAGTGTTTTGCTTGCATTGACGGCTGCATCAATGTTTATTTCGTCCGCTCTTTCTAGTTGATGTATCGCTGAGAAGCCGCTTGTGATGTTGCTCATCGTATCAGCGTATTTGCTTTTCCTACCCCATTTTATTTTAACTCGCGTGTAGTTAAAAAAGAAAATAGCAAAAAGAAAAATAATGAACCCAACGGCGAACCGAGCGTCCTGGCTTAAGAGAGGGAAAAATTTCTCGAAAAAACCGTATATTGTGGCAACCGCAACGATGCCAGTAATTATTGTTAATATGTAATCGGCGAGTATTCGGAACATTTCTCTTCCTTGGGTTTTGCGCTTTATTATAATTTTATAAAGGAAAGTTCCTGCACATGCAGGAACAAGCCTGAAATTTATAAGCGGATAGAGCTTTGCCAGCAAGCGCCGCCCTACCCTAGCGCTTCATGGTCTTTCTTATCCGAGGTAAATCGGCAGGATGAACCGATATGGAGCGCATGTTTTTATTATACTAAAGATTTTTTTGTAAAACATGTTTATGTTTTTGGATTGCGGTGGCGAGAGTTATTTGGGCATTTTTTTATGGGACGGTGAAGTGTGGTTTCCGCTATCGCTCCAACACTTTATTTTATTATTAGAGAGATTGGCTTACGCCGATCTCTCTGGGTTTACATATTTTTAAACAGGCGGTAATTAGTTTTGGAATCAATGCGTTTAACTACCGCTTAGTTTTAAAATTTGCTTTTTAAAGTTTAAACATTTTCTTTTTAAAAGCCAGTTCTTGGTTTTTTTTAGCAGATAATTTTTATTTTTCTTTCGAAATTCCACGGTTTTTGGTCTTTTCGCTCGCTTTTTTATCAAAATATGCCTTTTTTTGGCGTTTTTAGAAGCTTTTTTTTAGAGAGAGGTTCAATTTTTTATAAATAGTGTTATTAGAAAGAGGATGAATAACACATGAAAAACAACAATAATAATAACGATCAATATGAAATCTTAATTAAATTTTTGGGCTTTTATCGCCTGTACAAATTGACGGAAAATGTGATTGAAGTGATTAATTTTTTGAATGGTTTTTTATAAAAATTAAAATCTAAAAAGTCTTTTGGCTACTCCGTGCAAGCTACACATTTCAGTTTTCAGCGTTTCGCGTTGCTCACTCAAAAAACTGAAACCAAGCCTGCACGTTGTTTGTCTCGGCCATTCGGTGAATATCTTGCCGCTACTCTTTTTGAGTCTCACGGTTAAAATCTAGGCATTTAGGGTTTGAATTTTACATGAAAACTTCAAAGTATTTTATAAGGTAAAAGCACAACGCTAACGCGATATGCTTCTAAGACATCCTGTTTAATTATATAACGGACAGACTGTTAAAAAAGACTAACAGACTGCCCTATCCTTCCTCTGGTCTCGATGATGCAAAGCATGGTTAACATGTGGTGCACGTTCGTCTGTTAAAAAGAAGTCGATAAAAGTGTAAAGATTTTTTGGTGTATCCAAATCCATGTACTGAATTATTTTTATTAGTGCATCGAGCCGCGTTTGTTTCGCTGCGCTTACGCCTTCGGCAACATCAAAACATAATTAAAATCATTCAATTAAGCTCGTTTATTTTAAATAAAAAGGTAGCTTTTTCTGTAGCCTATGCTATAGTTACTTACATGGATGCAGCAACATTCATACATTAAAAAATAAACTATCCGAGGTATCATAAAATGTTTTATAGAGAAATGTCACAAAGCCATAATACGCATTTAAACAATGAATTATTATTAAAAAATGCGCCGAGTATTTTCGCAGAACAACCCTTTCATGATGTATCTGAGAAATACGGTTTTATACCGACTATTAACGTTATTGACGGTTTACGCGATAATGGTTGGTTCCCTGTTGATGCGACACAAAAAAATGTTCGTCTTGTTGAAAAGGAAAACTTCACAAAGCACTTGGTTCGTTTTCGTCGTTTAAACGATGATATTCAGGTCGGTGATTCAGTTGTTGAGTTAGTTTTAACGAACTCACACGACCGCACAAGCGGTTTTATTCTACATGCCGGTATCTTTCGCATGGCTTGCGCTAATGGCATTGTGGTGGCTGACAGCACGTTTCAAAAGGTTTCTGTGCGTCATAGTCAACATTCTGCTGATCGCGTTATTGAAGGCTCATACACAATTATTGATGAGGTGCCAAAAATCACAAGCGAAATAGAATCAATGCAAAACATTGAGCTTACGCGCAACGAGCAAATGATTTTTGCTAGAACAGCATTAGACTATATGACCCCTGAACCTAAAAAGGACGCTCCGCAAGTCTTAACGGCTGATAACAGTATCATCGAGCAAATGCTACGGCCTAAACGTGTCGCTGATGTTGGTTCTGATTTATGGGGAACCTATAACGTGATTCAAGAAAAATGTTTACGTGGCGGGCTTCGTATTACTAAACGCAATGCTAAAGGCCAGTATCGCAGAACAACAACGCGAGAAGTTAAAAGCATTGATCGCAGTATAAAGTTAAATAAAGCTTTATGGGATATGGCAACACAAATGCGCTCATTAAAAAAAGAAGTCGCTTAATAACTTGGGTAGGGCTTGCGCCCTACCCTCTTTATCGATATAAATAATTAAAAGGAGAGTAACCATGAAAATGTATAATTTAGAAGCTACTAATATGGGTAATAATCAACAAGAAATAGCTGATCGCGTACTAGAGTTAATTGGAAATAAAGACTTTAAAACGGAAGAAGAGTTTTGGGATCTTGAAGGTAAGTTAATTGAGCAGGCTTGCAAAGACTTAAATTGGTCATCTGTACCGCAAACTGGCGGCTTAGTAGCTAACTGGGACAGCAAAGACGGTGAGTTTCATGCCGTCTAAAAGCAGTGATAATAAGGTAACTATCGCTAGTATATAACCCCCATATTTTGGTTAATGAATCTCTCTAATATAAAGCTATTTTTAAAAACGCTTGTAAATGAGAATAAAAAAATCGCTAAAGCAATTTCTTTTTTTCGCTGAATCTACATTATTAAAAGCATTATTATTTAAGTTCTAGCCGGTGATTGTTTCTGCACCTGCAGAAACAACTAAAAACATATCTAACGTGGATACAAAGTATCCCCTCCTCTACTCATTAGCTCGATGGATGGAACGCATAATAAGTCATGTGGTAAGACGTAAAAGTGATTAAAACAAGTCGATACGAAGTGAGTTTTTCCGGGTTAGTTGTCAAGTCTCTGGATTAAATTATTTTTGGGGTTTATCGGGTAGTGTTTAAAAGAAGTTTCCGCTACGCTCTCGCCTTCGGCAACGTCAAAATAAAAGTAAATTAATTTCATTTATTTTAAAATAAAGGTAGCTTTTACTGTAGCCTATGCTATAGTTACTTACATGGATGCAGCAACATCCATACACTAAAAATTAACTTAACTATCCGAGGTAAACAAATATGTCAGGTTCACAAAAATTCATCGTTTCAGGTTCAGCACGTAAGATTCAATCATTCCCTGCTAATGGCTCTAAGAGAGCTTTTGCAATCGTCAGTATCCCAACAAGTGAAAAATACAAAGATAGTAACGGCCAAAAAGTTGAAAAAACAGAATGGCATAACGTGAAATTCTTTAATGGTCTTGCGGATACCGTGATTAATCATCTTAAAGAAAATCAAATGATTTCCGTTGAAGCAAAATTAAAAACTAAAAATATTGGTACAGATGAAGATCCAAACTATGTAACCGATATCGTTGCAGATTCTTTTAACTGGTTATAGGGAGGCAGTACGCTCAAGGTTGAGTAACAAGGAAGATTAACAGGCCAAGGACGGCACATTTAATTTAGTGACTTAAATACAGCAATATTTCTGTTACTAACAAAATCAAATATCCGAGGTAAATACTATGTATCAAATGACTATTAAAGACATTAAAGAAGAGCAACCTGTTCTAGTGTCATCACCAGAACGACGACTATTAGAAAATCATGCTTCAAAAATTGATTATGAATTTTATCGTATTGAGAAAAACGGTAAATACATAAGTGGTGTTGATTACCGTCAACCCGAATCAGTTTCATTACCTCAACGACGAACACATTGCTGATAGGTGTTCTCCTCTTGGGCGCAGGGATGCGCCCCTTTTTATTTTAAATTTATAGGTGATGAAATGAAAAACAAAAAATTAACCGCTCAGAATTTTACAAAACTTAAATTGTTAGGTATTCACTGCGATAAAATACCTAATAAAAATCTCAGTTATGGTGTCGATAAATCGATAGTTCATTTAGAGGTCATGATAAATAATGATGAATTATGTTTATTAACGTTATCGTCTTTTGGTGTTAATCAAGGCATTCAATATGCTGATCCAGAATACATGATTGAAATTAACAAAGATGATCGCACAGCAAGAGCTTTAACTTTTATGAATTTTTATAGCCGCTCACAAGCGTACGATAATAAAGGGCGATTAAATAAAGTTGTTGAAGAAAAAATTTGCATAAGTTTAAGTGAATGGTTGAGTGAGCTTATTGGTCAGGTTCATTCTTTTGCAAAATCAAAAATGGATTTGGTCGTTTAGTGGACAATCCACAATTAAAAGACGAGGGTTACATGCTGTTAATGCAAACTTTGTTTGCATCGACAGAAGTAATCCCTGATCATTTCAATATGCTTGCTGAGCAACATCAGAAGTTCTTTATTGGTGTTTTAGAGCGACAGGTTAAAAAATTAAAAACACAGGTCGAAAAATAATAGATATGAGGTTAATTAAAGTGAATTTAAAAAATATTACAATTGATGATTATGCAAATGCCGTTGCTAAGTTGGCCGAGCTTGCATTAACTGGTACCAGTGGTGGGCGTGCTGCCGCTCAAGTTATCTTAAGTGCATACAATGGAAATAACTGGCAACTCGATGTAACCGATTTAATGGTACTAGATGATGATAATTATGAATTAGCTATGGCGGTAATTAATGGTCGCGTCCAGTTTCGTGAAGAGCCACATCTATTAATAAATAATGGTGCTGATGTGTTTAAAGAAATACAAAAAATATGGGTGCGCTTTCATATTGCCAACCGATGGAAATCAAGTTGTTACGACTGTGAAGGTAGGGGCGTTATTTATGATGAAGATGATTACGATGCTGATAATCCCCATGAGTGTAAGAGCTGTAAAGGTAGCGGCTTGTCAGATGTTGTTCGTAAGCCGCCTGTTTTTGATTAAAGCTGAATTATTTTGGGGTAAGTAATGGATGATTTAGACGACGATTGCATCGTAGAACTTGAAGAGTTGGACCAACTCGACTACTCAAAAAATGCGCCTTTAAAGCTAGAGCGACCCGATGTTCTAGACAGTAAAACGCATAAGATTATCGTTCCAAACCAAGATAAAGAATTGGTTGAGCTTTATTTAACTATTAGTCATACCGAAGAGGGTGAGCTGCTAGAAATGTTTTTGAATTTAAAAGACCAGGCAATGTATGAGTGGTTGATCGCGATAACACGCCTAGCGTCCAAGCTTATGCAGTATCGTGTTCCAGTATATGAAATCGTTAATGAGTTAAAGGGAATTGGATCTACCACGACAGGGCACTATATACCCGAGTCGCAAGGTGTTTATGCAAAATCAGTGGCTGCTAGACTCGGCCATACGCTTGAAGAGCATTACGAAAAATATTGTCTGAAAAAAGAAAGTTGAGCGCGCTCAACTTCTGTTAATCAACGCTTATTGCGGTTTTTTGTTTTGGTGTTCGTGATTTATTTAAATTTTCTTTTTGTTCTATTTTTTCTTTGAGTACATTATTCCAATCATAATTATCTTGCTTTGGTTTTTCTATTATCAACTTAAGCGTTTCGATTAAATTTTCTTTCTCTAAGAATGCTTGAAGTTTTGCAATCATTTCTCTACCGGCGTTATCGTTATTAAAAGCAAGAACCAAATCTGAACCCTTAAACTTAGATATCATTAATGCTACGAGCTTGGCGGCTTGTGGCGACCAGCTTCCCCCCATGCTGATGTAACGATCATGTAAATTTTTAAATAAAGAAAAATGAGATAAAGCCTCAATACCTGATTCAGTAATAACAAGCCTTTTATCGGTTTTAAAGGCGTTTGAAATCCAAACGGTTTTACTTGAACCTTTTGGCATTCCAGTAAAATTTTTGTTTTTTAATTCAAAACCAACTAAACCCTTTTCGTCATAATGGGGGAAAGCAACGTTGCGCTTAGTATCTCGATATATTTTACCCAAGAATCGTTTATGAATTTGTGTGACTTCCGATATCCCGCGCTCAATCAAATAGGGGTGGTCGCTAATCACTTTCAGTTTAGAAAACTCACGCAAAATATGCTCGCGGTCTTTTTGGGTTGGCTGAATATTTTTTTCATAAGATTCTATGATAGGGCGTTGAATTGCGCTTTCACCAATCCAAGGTCTAAGTTCTTTTCTCACAAAACCAAGACTTTCGTTAGTGCGATTTTGAATAAAATCGATAATGGTTCCGTTGTCGTTATCATCTCTTACCGAGAAATAAATGTAATGCTGTGATTCGGCGGATAGGGCGATAATTATCTTATCGTCACCCTTTCGCATAACGATTGAATTTTTTGAGGATTCAGTACGATCAATACAATAACCTATACTGGCCGCATATTCTGAAAGATTAATTTGTTCTTTAAATTGACTTAACTCTGTAGCGCGATTCGTTTCCATACTATTCACCCTTCATTTATTTTATAAGTATGATACCATGAGGGTATCATTGGAGCTATTAAAATTTACTTAATGGTTGTATTTTTTATGGTCTTTAATGTTCTTAATTTTATGGTAGGATACCATGAATATTTAATTTACCAGTTATTTTTCGTTTTTCTTGAAAAATCATGGTTATTAAAAATAGTTTGTTTTTACAATAATTAAAGGTGGAGTGAAATGGATATTATTAACACTTTCGATAGCTTATATAAACGTGGTTTAAAGGCTTTGGAGTTTGATCGTAATGCACGATTGGAGCCTGATAGAGAAAAGGTTTTTAAGCGGTTTTTCAGAAACCAAGAAGCAGCAAGGCTGTTAGGGATAACCCATGACCAGCTTCGCTATTTATTAAAAACTGAAAAAAGTCTAGCAAAAGCAGAGGGGCGAATATTCCCTAGTAATATGTCGCCAACAAGAATAGACGGTAAAAATAAAGGCTGGACGATATCGGCTATTAACAACATACGCGAAGTGTATGCAGGAAATCCAAGATATAAAATCTTTAATCCAAGAAAGGCAGAGGGTGAAACTGCGGCCAGAATCGCTGTGCCGATGTTTAAGGGTGGAGCAGGTAAATCGACAACCTGTATTCATACCGCCATTCATTTGGCTTTACGTGGTTATCGAGTGCTTGTTGTCGATTGTGATGCGCAAGCAACCACCAGTATGCAGTTTAAGTCTTTTAATGAGATTAACGGCAGCAAAACCATTGATGATTATCTAACGGCTGAATGGGATAGAACCCATAATCAATTAGATGATAAAAGCCTTTTAGATTCTTCCGCTTACGTTCAAAGTACCTATGTTCCTAATTTAGACTTATTACCAGCTAACTTGTATTTATACGAAACGGAGATCAGCTTTCCAGTTCGTCAGTATCAAGACAGCGAATACGACCTTCAATTTCAGTTAGATAAAATGCTTTCAAATATTGATGATGATTACGATGTAATCATTATGGATACCGCACCTTCAATGTCATACCTTACGATTAATGCCCTTTTTGCAGCCAATATGGTATTAATGCCTATTCCGGCAAAAGAATATGATTTTGAATCCTCGCTCATGTTTTTCAATATGGTGTCGGGGTTAATGAAAACATTTAAAAACTTAGGGGTTCAGGTACCAGATTATGATGTAATCAAAATTCTTACCTCTAAATTTGGCGGCAAAGCCTCCGAGGTAGATATGGATGCAACAATGAGAGCGGCGTTCTCAAACTTTAAAATGCTTTTCCCTATGTTGGATAGTGATGCAATTGGTGGTGCGTCTGGAGATCGTACAACCGTTTTAGAGATTAACGGCTGTGATTATAACGGTTCTCAACGCACTTATAAACGCGCCACCGATATGCTCTCTAAAGTCATGTGGGAAGTCGAGTGCTTAATACTAGGAAGATGGAGCAGTAAAGCTGAACTGTTAGAAATTATGGAAAATAAAGAGTGGGAGGCCGCCTAATGAGTAAAAGAACAACAACCGATACTGATGCAATGCTAGCTTTTATGGATAATGATTCAATTCATGCCCAAGGCGAAACAAACGTCATTCCTGCGATTGCTCATGGAGCAAAAGATCCAAAAATATTAAATGGACAGCTTAATAAAGCAATGTCTCATAATGAAGAATTGCAGCGTTTAGTTAATGAGCAAAAAGAAATGCTTGAGGCAAAATCAGGCGATACTTTTAAAGCACATAAAAGCCGTTTTCGTACAGATAAAAATCAATATCGAAAAACTATCAAACAAGAAACAATTGATTTAAGACAAAAGCAAATGGAAAGCAAAGGGCAGCTTGCTCCCTTTTTAGTGTTGCCGCTAACCACTGATGAAAATGGTGAATTGTATTACCCAATTCTGAATGGTAATACGCGCCATATGGCTTTTATGCAATCCGATATTTTGCAGGAAGTTGAGGCTAAAATATTTACAGGTGATGTTAGTAATATCGGAAACAAAACGATAATTCAAATGCTTTTAAATGATGAAGGTTCTGAGAGCGTTCCAATTTTAGAGAGGGCAGAGGGCTATCGAATTGCGGCTGAACATTTTGGATCTCAGCAGGCGGTAGCCGATGAATTAGGAATCGACAAAGGACGAGTATCGGCGGTAATGGGTTTATTGAAATTACCGGAAAATATACAAGTCATTTCAAAAGAGAATGATATTAATGATGCGAAGGTTTTAAAAGCCATAGCGAAAGTTCAAGTGTTCAATGAAGAATTAGCGAAACAATTAGTCGCGGAATTAAAAGTTAATTCCGACGATGTTACCGGCACAAAACCAAGCGCGAGAGATACGGTAAATAAATACTTGTCGAAGCTTCCAAAACCAAAAAGCAAAGGCAAGAAAACAAGCGCAAAAAAAGAAAACAAAAAAGAAAAATTACCGGCTATGGATTCTGTCAATCTGGCCTTGGCTACAACCAATACCAAGCTCGTTTTAAACATTGAGTTAAAGAAAAAAATAGCCAGATTTAATATCACAAATGAAATGCTAGATACGTTAATTGAACAAAGAAAAGAACTAGAAAAGTAGAGTAGTTAAACTTCTTCTTTTTCCTATCGCCGCGTTTTTTTACTATTGGAAGTTTTAATATATGGATTTATTGAATAAGGTTTTGAGAGGTAGGGGGCATCTTTATTTTATATCGCCTCGCCTTTTTAATGGCTTGCAAAAGCTCAAGTTGAGCGCGCTCAACTTTCTCCCAAGCCTTGTTTACGAAGCCCTTTTATTTTCCTATCGCCTCGCCATTTTATGGCGATTCAGTTTCAAGTTGAGCGCGCTCAACTTTCAATATAAGACCCTCCAAGCGCTTTGCGCTCGGAGCCTTTTTTTTCACTACACCATACGCACGGCTGTGCCGTGCAGTAACACCTTGTAATATATGAAATATGTATTATGCTGTATTGCATAAAGATATTATGCTAAATAGCATAAAGATTATAATAAAAATGTTAAGTTATTGATTTAAAGGATTATTGATTATGCCAAAGAGAACCAGTGTTGTTCTAGCCGCTAGGCACGAAAAAGCGATTAATCGCGTTATGGCTGAACAGGAAATTGCGACACAAACGGATGCTGTAGTCTTCCTGTTAGACAAGGCTATTGAGTATATGAAGCATGAAAATTTGTTAGATGTGGTGAACCTAAAAACCTATTATTACTTGCGCGAAATTGCCAAGGATCGTGGGGATGAATTTGTAAGAGATATTGAACATAGCTTCGCAGAGGTCAAGGATGCCATGCTTGAAAATCTTAAGGAAGGGGTTGAGCATGTCGGGCGGTGACACATGGAAAGGGGCTGCAAAAGTTAGTAATGAGGTTGGCGTAAGGGCGCGATCTTTTCAGGTTTTATTGAAGTTTTTTTTAGCCTATACCCTTGGTGTTTTCATCCTACTTTCAATGATGTTTAACAACAAAATTAACACCGATAATTCCATTGCATGGGTGTATGCAAAGTACCTTACTAGTACCAGTTTACCGCTTGCAAAATCGTTAAATATTTATACTTTGGATGGTCGAAAAAAGAGCCTTAGCTCAGCCGATGTGTTGGTGAATAAGGATGTTATTTCGGCGCGAAATAGCTTCATTTCTAGCACCTCATTTTTGCTTATTATCTCCATAATCTTGAGTCTTTTTTTGGTGAAATATACACGGAAATTCTTTCTGAGTTTTATCGTTAACACGGAGGATTCTAAGAAACTTATCCGTGGTGGCGAGAAAGTTAAGGCCGAAGAATTAACTCAATTATTAACTGAAAAGGGTATCGCCAGTCCTTACCATATCGGTGAATTACCGATCCGCTTGGATGCTGAAACACAGCATATTTTTATTTCTGGTGCTGTCGGTGGCGGTAAAGGTAATGCAATAAAGAGCTTGTTAGATGATATTATTTCAGAGAATAAACGCTTCTTTATTTACGACAAAAGCGGCGAATATATTACAAAATATTATCGTTCTGGATACGATATTATTCTCAATCCGTTCGACGATAGAATGCCGTTTTGGTCGCCTTGGTTGGAGGCTGAATCGGTGTTTGATTTTGAACATTTGGCGACCTCTTTCGTACCTGATTCTGAGAATGAAAAGGAACATTGGGTGCAGGCACCACGGACGGTTTTAGCTGATTTATTTGGTGTACTTGACCAGAAAAAGCAGAAAAATGTTGAAGTGCTTTTTCAATCTTTTCAAGATAAAACGAAGCTCTACGACCTATTAAAAGAGACCAGTTCAGCGAACGTTATTGATCCCGATGGTGCCGAGCATGCCGCCTCTGTTTTGGGTGTTCTTGCGCCTAAAATTAAATCTCTTCGGCTACTTGCTCAGATAAAAAATGAAGCCTTTTCCTTACGCGAATGGGTGCAAAATGAAGACGATGATCGGCGTGTTTTTATCGTCGCTAATGAGCGTCAATTGCAATCCATTAAGCCGCTCATTACGGCTTGGATTGATATTATTATCTCAGAAATGATTTCGCTTCCTGAAAATCGGCAACGGCGTTTATTTGGAATTGTTGACGAGTTGGCTTCTTTGAATGCCATTAATAGTATTAAAACGGGCATTTTTGAAGGCAGGAAATTCGGCCTTTGTTTGGTTCTCTCCGTGACTTCAATCGAGATCTTACGATCAGTTTATGGTCAGAAAATCGCGGCGGCAATGATAGCCATGTGTAATACAAAAGTTAGTTTTCGCTGTGATGAATCGGATGTCGCAAAATGGTTGGCTGACTTATATTACGAAGAAGATCTATACGAATCGAAGGAAGCGACCACAATCGCGGAAAATCACGATAGTTTTAATACACATGAAGACCGTCAAAAACGGCATTTACTCTTACCGACTGAATTTATGCAGTTGGACGATAAACAAGCATTTATCAAATTGGGCGGCTCACTTCCAATTACTCAAGTTGAGGTGCCTTATGTTGAGCGCCACACGATTGCGGATAGTTTGGTAAAAAGAGAGTTCAATTTTTACAAGCAAGCACAGAAAAAGACCGAAGTTAAAACGAAAGAAAAAGAGCGTAATTTGACGGATAGCGAATTAAGCGAAGCGTTAATCGATGATGATGATTACACCAGCGAAGTTGTCGCGGTGGAGAAGAACTCGGGAAGCGTTAAAAAACCATTATTGTAAGGATACCTATTGTTATGATGACAATAAAAAGTATTGGTAAAGCAAATACGGCTAAGCATTATTTTGAAAAAGATAATTATTATGCCAAAGGCGAAGGCATTGAAAAAAGCCAGTGGCAGGGTAAGGGCGCATTAAAATTAGGGCTTGAGGGGATTGTTGACTCTAATGATTTCTCTAAAGTTCTTCATGGTGAGCTTGGCGAAACGCAGCTTGGCCGTAAAAATGGTAAAAATGTTGAGCATCGTAGCGGTTGGGATTGCACCTTTTCCGCTCCAAAATCCGTTTCAATTATCGGTCTGGCGTATCAAGATGAAACCGTTATTAAGGCTCACCAAAAAGCCGTTTCTTATGCGGTGACTTTTTTAGAAAACAATGCCGCACAATTTAGAAAGCGTATTGATGGTTCCATTATTAAGCATGAATCCGATAATTTACTGGTTGCTTCTTTTTTGCACGATACCTCTCGGGAACTCGATCCACAACTTCATACACATTGTGTTGTTTTAAATGCTACACACACTGGCGCTGATGGTTGGCGTTCATTATCCTCAGAAAATTTGTATAAACTACAAAAAAAAGCCGGTCTAATTTATCGCAACGAACTCGCAAGACAGGTTCAATTATTGGGTTATAACCTCACGCGCAAGGAGCAGGGATTTTTTGAGGTGGAGGGCATTTCAGATAATTTACTATCAGAGTTTTCCGAACGTCGAAAACAAATCCTCTCTTATATAGAAGATAATAATTTATCGTATAACGCAAAAACGGCTCAAAAAGCGACATTGGCAACACGCGCAAATAAAGCCGATGTTGACCGTGACGATCTGTATAAATCTTGGGCGGCGGTGGTTAAAGACCTACCGCTACCTGATATTAGCGAAAATAAACAATTTATACCGCTAGAAAATATTAAGGTACTTGCGCGTAAATCGATTCAGCATTTAGCGTTAAAAGAAATGAGTTTTTCGCGTGATGATATCTTGGATCACATTTTAAAATATTCGGTAGGGGAATATTCAGACCAGGCTATCTTAAATGAGGTGACGCGTCAGATAGAAGAACAACACTTACTACCGGCTGATCCATGCCCTATTACCAATGTTGAGCGATTCACAACATTAGAAGGGCAACGCATAGAGCAAGATGTTGTTAATTCAATTCATGGCGGTTTTCATAATATAAAACCCATTTTAAATAATACCGAAAGTCTTGAGAAAGCTTATAAAAAATCATTTTTAAATGATGAGCAAGCGAACGCAATTATTAAGTTTTCAAAATCTGGTGATCGTTTTTTTGGCATTCAGGGTGTTGCCGGATCAGGTAAGACCACGATACTCAATGAGATAAAGAAAATCGCATTAGAAAATAAGTTCGAACTCCTTGCACTAGCGCCGACCCATCAAGCCGTTAAAGAGCTTGAGAATAGCTTGAGTCTTAAGGTTAAGACTTTAAGTTCCGTTCTATATACTCGTAATTTTGATGCTCAAAAAACAAACAAATTAGCGCTAGGGGAAACCCCTAATAATAAAAAAATATGGGTTGTGGATGAAAGTTCATTTCCGTCAGCTAAAGACATGAGGCGTTTATTACGCTTCGCGTCAAAGCTTGATACACGGATTTTATTCGTTGGTGATAAAGCTCAACTAGAATCTATTGAGGCCGGACAAGCTTATGCCTTAATGCAAGATGCAGGTTTAGATATAGCAGTTATTAAAAAGAATGTCCGACAAATGGATGCGGAGCCTGAGCTAAAAGAGACCGTTGATTTTATAAATAATAGTCAGTTTTCAGAAGCCATTGATAGGCTTGCGCCTTCGGTTCACGAAGAAAAAAATGAAGATGAACGTGCTCAACAATTAGTCTCTTCTTGGGCGGCATACTCTAAAGAAGACAGAGAAAACGTTTTAGTTTTAACGCCGTCTAATGATGAGCGTAAAATCGTTAACAACTTAATGCGAGAACAACTTAAATCTGAGGACGTACTTAAGCATGAAGATACTACATTGCGTTCATTTGAAAATCGTTATTTTGACCGCTTTGAAACACGCTACGTTTTAAAATACAAAACGAACGATGTTGTTCGGTTTAATCGAGAATACAAAGGCGGTGGAGGGCGAGAAAAAATTGCTAAAAATGAATATTTTGATGTGGTATCAGTTAACCAGAAAAAGAATATTCTTGGTTTGAAATCACATTTAGATGGACGTTACATTAATGTTAATCCTAACCGCCAAGGTGGTAATAAAAAAGGTGGGTTAGAAGTCTTCAAACCAATGGATCTTCACTGTCAGTCTGGAGATAAAATTCGTTGGAATGATAACAGCAATAATTTAGCGCTAAAACGAAATAGCACTCTCACTATTAAAGCGATTCAAAACGACGTTATTCGTTGCGCGTCAGAAAGCGGGAAAGAAATATTATTAGATCGTAGTAATTTATCAAATCAACACTTCACTTATGATTACGCTAGTACGGTGTATGCTGCACAAGGGAAAAACTGTGACCATGTTCTAGCATTAGCGGATAGTCAGCGTTCAAATTTAGTGAACCAAAAGAGTTTTTTAGTAGAAGTCACTCGCGCCAAAAAGAGCGCGATGATTTTTACGGACGATTTTAATAAACTCAAAGATGTGCTTATTGAAAGAACGGGTGAAAATTCACGCGCTTTAAAAAATATCGTGGTTAAAAAACAAACAGTAATAAAAAAAGCAAAAACAATCGAAATATGAGGTCTGCATATTTGCACTTTTGCAGGTTTGCGTGTATAAATAATATCAACAATATAAGGAAGGTGTGTTATGAGTTATAGAACGATGTATAGGTTTACATTTATATTAATCGGTGTGGTTGGGTTCTGGTTTGCTTACTATGATTTTGCTTACGCTGATGTTGCAAGTCCGTTCGATTCAGGTGGTGGTAATCCTGAAGCAAAACTGAAAGGTGTGTTTAGCGCTATAATTGATTTTATTTTGTATCTAGCAATGGGTTTAAGTGGTATTGCTATCGCATGGGGCGTTACTGAATATAACGGCTTGATTGGCGATAAAAAAGAAGGCGTGGAAAAAATTAAACGTGGTGCAATTGTTTTAGCCTGCGCTGGCATTGTGAAGATTGTTATCACTAAGTTATCAGCTTTGTCAGTATGATCATTGACTCCTTTGATGGACGGATCATTCCGAAAAAAATGGGCATCCTAAATCAGGATCTTGCTTATGCTTTAATTTTTTTCACAATATCGTCTGTTTTAGCCGCTTCAACCTATCAAGATATAACGCTGTTATTTATTTTTAGTAACTTAATGGTTGGTTCTCTATGGCGTTGTCAGTATGTTTGGAAGCATAGAAAAGATTGGTTTTTACGGTTAGCGAAATCGGCAAGCAAAAATGAATCTAAAGCCTATGTCATGATACGGAGTGAGCTTTAATGGCGAAGGCGTATTCTGATTATTTTAGTTGGGAAACCTATGTTGATGATTATTGCATGGGTCATTCAGATGGTCGTGTATCATTAATGTTTGAATGGTCGGGTGTTGATAATTTTATTGTCGATGAAAGAGAGCGTTTAGAAGAGCTTAAGCGGCGTTTAGATTTACTAAAATCCTTAGATTCTTCCTTGGTCGTTGAGCATCACTTTTTTAGAGAGAAAGATTACGAAGTTATTAACGGATACCTTAAGCAAAGCGAAAACATTGTTCGTGGTCATAAGTTAGCCAATCATTTACGCAATGAAATGGCGAACCATTTTAAGGGGCTGGTTAGAAAAAATACGATTTGCGTTGTTTTAAGCATCCAGAGTGATAACAGTTCATCCTTTAATTTCAAGAAATTCACTTTATCAAAAGTAAAAAGACAATTAACTAAATGGAATGCTTTAAAAGATCGACTTCACTCGTTGTTTGATAACCTTAAACCTTTTTATCCTGAAGCAAGATTAATGACCATCGATCAATATTGTGGCCGTATTGTTCAGTGTATCAATCGCGATTTATATTTTGGGCAAGGTCTTTCTCTTGATTTTCGTTTTGATTTAGCGGAGCAATTAATTATTGAAAAGCCGGAGTTAACCGATAATGGCGTGTTGAAGATTGGTTCACGTTATACCAAGGTCGCGTTAATACAGAATTACCCTATTATGGATGAAGCATGGTTTTTAGATCTCGCGCGTGGTGAAACCGATATCCATATCAGTCAGATTCTTTTTCCAAAAGATTTAGCCAAAGAATTAAATAAAATTACCGAAGATACCGATACTGCGCGACAAACCATGAGTAGAAAGAAGGATGTTGATGAATCTGAAAATGCAATCAATGATGCAGATCGCTATCGTCTTGAAATCCGTGAAAACGGTTTAACCGTTTTGGATAATGCTTACATTATCCTCTTTCATGGAGAATCTGAAAAAGCGGTACTTACTGAGTTTGGAAAGCTGGAAAAGTGGATTGGTACTGAGTCTGGTTTGGTGCGTGGTAATGCCGACATCCAATCGCATCTATTTCGTGTTGCGACTGTTGGGCTTGGTTATGATACTCAATTTGTTCGGCAAGACCATAGTTTAACGGTTGCGACAATGATGCCGTTTTCTTCATTTAATTCTGGCAACAAAATTAATCCCGATTCTCTTCGCATGGACTCTTCTTATACTGCGGTGGGCTTTTCTCCAACCAAGTTGACCGTTGGGCATCAAATCGTCGTTGGAGTAACCGGCGGCGGCAAGGGAACAGAGCTTGGGGTAGAAATTGCTGAAACTTTCCCCCTTGGAATGGATACTTATATTTGTGAGTTTGGCGACACACAAAAATGGTTAGTTGAGGGTTTCGGAGGTTCGTACACTAGAGTCGATCCAGATAAGGTTTCTATTAATCCATTGCCGCAATATTCCTATTATAAAGAAGGTAAGCTTGCAGCTAATATTATTTCAGGCACAAATGAAGGTTTGGGCTTGATATTAATTGAAGAAGACAGGGCATTAAATAATGCCGAGAAAGCCGTTGCCGGTCGTGTTTTAACTAGCCTGTATTCAGACGAAGCGCAGGCGGTGGCGAATGGAAAAGTCGCGCCATTATTGACTGATTACTTGCAGGCATTAAAAACGGTTAAAACCAAAAATGAATCTCAAGAAAATGCACGGTCTTTGATGTATGAAACGCTTGAGAATTTTTTAGAAACCCCCGAAGGCAAGGGGTTTTGTCGGCAGGATAATCTCGATTTATCGGAGAATATTACCGGTGTTGATTTAATGGGCGTACCTAAAGATTTACTCGTTTTCTATATGACTTTTATTTCTATCCGTTTTGCTCAAATGGCGTTTGCATCACCCAGCAAATTAGTAAAAATATGGTTAGATGAATTACATGAGCCGATGGATATTGCACCGGAGCCGACTCGTCGTTTAGTACGTATCGTTAATCGGATGGGAAGGAAAGAGGGTGGCTTTATCGGGCTATCGACACAGGGTATTGATGAAATTGAATTAATCGACCCTGAAACGATTGCCAGCTCACCGATTCAGACGTTACTACCGCGTACCGATCAATGGGATAAAATACAAAAAAAATTATCCATTCCTGATTCTGCGGTAGCTTTATGGAAAAATTACAGTGTAGATTTTGATAATATTAATTATCGTTCTTGTCTAAAGCGTATGAATAACCGTTATTATGATTTGTATCTAACGTTTCCTAAATTCGGATTAGATTTAACAACCACAACAAGAACAGATAGGGTTTACCGACAAGAAATTGAAGAATCAGAATTTGATGTCTTTAAAAGAATCGATCTTATGAACGAAAAAAGGAGTTCACTATGAACAAATTACGTTTATCCATAATGTGTATTTTATTTGGCTTTATGACAAATTCATTTTCTATGAGTGGTGGAGATATTACGCTTACTAAAATGTACGCGACGATGCTTAAAAACTATAAGCTTGCAAAAGAATCTTTAGAAACATATAAAGAATCTGCGGCAACACTAAATGAGATTAGGGAAACGAGCGTATCACTGTATCAAGAATATAAATTTGTAGAAGAGTTTTCGCTGGATGATGAATTGAGTCGCGTTCAACGCGATATTAACGGACTGACGGATTTAGATACCTTTAATAGCTTAGACACCGAAGGGAAGTTCAAGTTACTCAATAAAGAACTAAAGCGTCGTGTTATGACCAAGAAGGAAGAACAATTATACCGAGCGCGAATTGCCGAATTAGAAAGACTTGAAGAATTAAAAAAAGCGAAACTCAAAGATGCGGTAAACACTTCCGGCATGAATCAAAAAAACCTTGATGCGTCCAATGCTTCATCGAATGCTATTCAAGCAGCGTTAGCGGTAATGGAAAAAGAGGAGAGAGACAAAGAAAAGCTGAGGCAGCAAGTGCAAGCCTCACAGCAACTAGAGTATGAAAAGGATTTCTTTAAACTCATGAAAGAAGAATCTAAAAAGGATTAACTATGGCCGCTTATTTTTCACCATCAAAAACTTATGAGTGGCTTAACCCCGAGCCTTTATATGGCGTTATAAGTACGGCTGCCGGTTTTATGAGTGCGGTTATTCCTGTTGTGGTCGCCTTTGTTTTTATTACGCGCTACTTTCAAGAGTCTGCTAGTCAATTAACAGGCAAAGCTCGCTTTAATGAAGCGTTAGGCGGTATAACGCAAAATGTTGTTTTATTGTTTGCTTATTCTGTTTCTGGTTTTCTTCTCTTAGAGCTTGCGTTAGCTCTTGCAGCATATTTTTATCAGCAAGGCTCATTTTCATTGGTCGCCGGTGTTTTAAATGACTTATATGAAATGCTAAAAGCAAAAACAAAAGATTATGATGCTGTTGCATATGAGTCGTTACTTGATGTTTTAATTTCCGCAGGAGCAGCGCCACTTTCCTTTATATTTTTTCATGCAATGTCTGCTCTACTTACCATCCTTATGTCTTTTATGCGGATTGGCTACGCTATGTTTTTTGGCTTCATTTATTTATGGGGGTTTGTTGCAATACCAACAGCCGGTCTATCGGGTGCAATGAACCTAAAAAGCGGTTGGACACGCTCGATTATTGCATTGGTGATATGGCCGATTGTTGAAGCTATGATGCTTATGTTTATCTACGCCCTAATGCTAAGTATTTCTGCAAAAATGATTTCTGTCTCTGGAACGCCAGTTGCTATCTTCACCTCAATGCATATTATGATGGGGATTATCTGTATTTTACTGATGGTGGTCATGGTAGCTGCACCTTATATGGCGGCTCGATTATCCATGAATCAAGAGGCGTTAACCGGCTTAATGAATCCTTTGGTGGCTGGTGCTTTAGCTGCCGGTCATTACACTAACAAGATCTTTGGCGGTGGAAGTGGCGGCGGAGGCGGTGATGGTGGTGAAACTGGGGGTAGAAACCGAGATAAAATTGGAGCTGCGTTGAAAAACTTAAATGAAAATACAGTGGGCAATACAGTTGGTGGTGCGTGGAATATGGGCAAAAAAGCCGTTTCTGGACTCGGTAATGCCGTTTCAAACATGAAACCACCATCTGGCGATAAGTAGGAGAGGATCAATAATGGAAAAAGTTTTAAATTATCGTAAAGAGCAAACCAGCCCTAAATTAAAGCGAGAAAAACGTACTGAGCGCAGCAATCTTTTTATGTTTATTTTACTTTTAGTCGTACTGCTTGGTTTAATCATCACCTCTACGGCGTTTATTATAAAAGAACCTAACCAGATATTGGTTGACTATCAAACGCGAGAAATAAAAGGGGAATACCGAACGTCCTTGTTTCGTACTACCGAAGAAATGATTAATGGAGGTGTTCGCTTCATTGAATATTATTTATCATTAAACTCTGGAACGATTGAGCGTGATACTTACATTGCTTTGATGATGTTGTCGTCCGAACGTAGAAAACTACAACGTCAAGTTATGAAAAAAACGAATCATGTTTCAAGGGTTTTATCAGCCGAGGCTAAATCGCATGTAGACGTGCACAAAGATAAAACAAAAGTAATTTATGCCAAAGGCAATAGAATGAAAGTTGAGTACAGGGGGGACGTAGTGATTGATGCATCAAAGGCCGTCGATAACCGACGAATCCCTTTTCATTTAATTTTGGATTTAGAAATGGTTAGTATTACAAGTAAAAATACATCGGGTGTTGAGATTGTTGATTACCATGAATATGGGGTGAATGATGCGTTTAAGTAAATTAATATCGCTTTTGGTGATTCTGTTTTTATCGGTCACTCACGCTAACTATGCATTTAGTGTAGACCTTGATAAAGAACTAAAACCAAAAAATAGGGCGGTTACTATTAAGCCTATTACGTTAGGTGTTATTAACATAACACCAGGTCGCTCCGTTAAAATTATCTTCCCTTGGGTGCTGGATGAATCAGATTCGGCTATGCCGTATTATGGGCGACTTTCTTCTGATGCATTGTTTAAGATGGAAATAAAAGAAGGTCAAAATACGATTCTGTTATATACCGATAAGGTAGCGAGTAATTTACAGGGCGAAGTGACTGAGTTGGCCGTGAGTTCACGTGGTTTTCATTTTACATTTACACTTATTGCGGATTTTAATTATAAGAAACATTATTCAAATATCATTTTAAAGCTTGGAGATAAGGAACGAATGGCGCTTCTTGAGGATGAGAAGAAGCGGTATTTAAAAGCGTTGGAAGATGAACGTCAAACTATGTTGAAAGAAATTGAAACAAAAGCACAGGTGATTGCATTAAAGAAAGTGGGGGAGTTAAGCCAAGGCTCTTCAAGTTCATCAAATGTTAAGGAAGAAAAAAAGGTAACATTTGACAACGGTGACGAGCTCGTTTTATATGTTGATGAGGTCGCACAATACGGCAGCTTCTCAATAATATCTATCGAAATAGATAATAAATCGAGTGTAAAAGCCCTTTATTTACAAGATATGAAATTACTCAATATTGTTAAAGGTGGAAGCAACCAGTTAATCTATACTGGCGCTGATATACCACCAAAGCTAAACCCTAATCAGTTAATTAAAACGGTTGTCGTTACAAACGAAAAAATACCTGATGATGATTTATCGTTATTATTAATCACTAACAGAGGGAATGTGGAGGTTCAGTGGTGAAGAAATATTCTGCCTTATTTTTGTCGTTGCTAGTATCACCCTTGTGCTCAGTTGCCGCTGATAAGCAAGAGAAAGAATATTCTTTTGGTGAATTCAAAAAAGAAGTCAATGAAGCTCAGCGAGTTAAGTCGTATGAAGAGAGTATACTTAAAGTCGATGATCTCTATACATTGTTCCCTAATGTTGAAACAGAAGAAGATAAGGCTAAGAAAAAGTATTTAAAAGAATTGGCAGACATTGAAGCGAAGAAGAAAAAGGCGAATAATAAAGCTGCTGTTGTTCATGCTAAACCAGAGCTTAGCAAAGACGTGGTGATAGCAAAACCTGTACCGGATAAGACTAAAAGCGACAAAGAAGACGCTGCGGCTACTGCAAAAAATAAGACGAGTAAAAAGACAGCGACTAGCACTAAGAATAAAACTCATTCTAACGGAGCATCAAATCTCTATTTCCCACCGTCTGCGAAGAAAAATATTCCGTTGAATACCACCAACATACAATTAGGTGGTAGTGACTTCAAGCAAAGTAAAACAATTTTTGGTATTCCCATTGGTACACGTATAGAAGTTAAATTGCGCGGTAATGCTTCTAGCGTTCAAAAAAGCTATATACAGTTCGTCACACTACAAAGAATTAAAGGTAAATTACGTGATTTACCAAAAGGATCTATTTTGTTCGGGCGAACGTCTGCGGTAAAAGGTTCTAATCGTTTGTTTAGCACGGTTGTTCAAGGCATTACGCCAGATGCTTTTGAATTCGATAATATTAAAGGTGTTGCTTTTAACAAGCTGAATGAAGCGGGTTTGGATGGACGAATTATTAATGACGGTAAAGTTCTTGAGCGTTCCGTTAATATAGGAGGGCTTGCGGTGGGTTCGGCATTGGTTTCTAATTTAGCCGGTAATAGCATTATTGGTGGTGCAAGCAGTAAAGGGCTTAATAATATTATTTCTGAAGCGAATAGAGAGTCCAAAGCGAAAAATGGCTCCCCTGCATTCATTGTGAAGGCATTGCCTCAGACCGGATATATTTATATCGAGAGAACATTTTGACGAACGAACAAATAGATAGATTGTTACCTTTTCTTAAGGGTTTTTCTGCGAAATCTAAATTAATAATATTTTTGCTTGCTTCAAAATATTCTCCTGCGAGTATCCGCAAAATTAAAATTAGGGATCTAAATAAAATTAAATCTCTCCACAAAGTGGCTGATCTAGCTCGATGCGTCGAGCTGCTAGATAGCGGCGATAGTTATGTTTTTGCCTATCCGAGTGGTCGCGGTTATTCTGAATCGTACATTCTATCAGTGCTTGAGCGAAGTTATGAACGCTGTAACCTCAAATACAAAAGCCTTAATAATTTTATAAAAGAAATTAGCGGTAAGAAATAATTAAATACTTAATTATTAGTTAATATATACTGTATTAACTTACCTTACATCATTTTAGAATAAGACAATGCCGCTTAAAAAAGCACCACCAAAACCCAATTTATTTAAAACTTGGCGAAAGCTCAGAACAAAAGATGATCCAGTCTTCGCTAATGCTCTTAGAGAGCTTGCATCAGCTATGGGCATGGAATACTCGCACTCACGCTATAAAAGCTGGGAAGAAGGGGAAAGGTTGCCCCAAACTAAAGTGTTTAACTATATCTTAATCGATACATTGAATTTATATTTGGATGATATTAATGTAGAAAAAACCCTTAAGAGCAAAATTATAAAATATTGTACATTGAACAATAAATAACCGTTCTTTGTAGCAAAATATAAAATAATAATATTTGACATATAGTACCTTCATGGTACTATTAGTGTGTAATTATCAAAGGATGAAGTTATGAAAATATGTAAGTTTTTAATTGGGTTTGGTTTTTTGTTTATCGGTTCAGTCGCAATGGCTGAATCTAGTGATAATTCTATTACGTACTTTGCGACTTTTAGTAATTTATCGGTTGACGATCCAAGCGGTTCAACGGAATCTACTTCTGAGTTTTCCCCGTATAATATAGAGTGGAGAAGTAAGCTAAGTAAAAGTACGCGATATACTGCCGGTATTCATTACGCAGACTTTAAGCTTAATGCGTCAACCACAAATATTGGGCAAGAAGTTACACAGCTAACGTTCTCTGCTTCTTATCAGAAAAAATTCGCGATCTCACGTTCCATCCATCCATTTCTTGGTGTGGGCTTTTCGTATTCACAGCTCGATGTGATCGCCAGGCATAAAGTGGATAATTCAGGCTTCTTATCGACAACTTATCCTGATAGAACAGAAGATATTTTTTCTGTAAATTTAAGTGCTGATTTTGAGTACGAATTAAATAAATCTCTTGATGTTGGTTTTAAGTTGCTTCACCGTCAGCCTCTTGGTGATGGTGTAAAGGATAGCTCTTTCGGTATAGCTATTGTATATAAATTGTAAATTATTTTTTGTTATCAGGGAGTGAATAGGATGTCTAAGATAAATGTAATTTTAATGTTGGTCGGCTCAGTCTTGTTATCTAGTTGTGGCGGTGGCGGTGGCGGTGAGTCGTCTTCTGGCTCTACTGGTGGAACATCAGGTACGTTACCTGCCGAGCGACCTTCTGGCAACGTTGCTGGTACTGTATTTTTAGATGCTGTTAGCAATTCAACTATTAGTGTTTATTCTTATGCTGATGGAGTTAAAGGAGGCATCCTAGGAGCTGGTATAACTGATTCTAATGGAGGTTATAGTATTGATTTTAAATCCGCTGATACGCCCATTCTTATTGAGGCGAGCGGCGGTCAGTATGTAGAAGAAAGCAGTGGCGTAACAGTTTCGCTTTCTGCTTTTAAATTAAGGGCGATATCTCAATATACATCTGGATTGAGTCATAACGTCCATATAACTCATTTCACGAATTTAGCGGCTGGTTATGCTAAATATCTTGTGGATAGCGGTATATCTATAAGTAATGCCATTAATACCTCAAATAACAAATTCACGGCTTTGCTTGGTTTTAACATCGTTACAACTAAACCCCTTTCCGTTGTTAGTAGTGCTAATGCAAGCGCTGCTATTAATAATGGTCTTCGCTATGGATTTGCTCATGCAGGTATTTCTAAATTCATGGAAAATGTGAGTGCTAGAAATTCCGCACCAGCACATACTATTTACAATTCTATTATGTATAGTGAAGAATCATATAACGATATTCTTGATGGCGTTAGCGATGGTTATGTAGGAGGTACGCAAATATTCTTCGGCTCCGAAGCCTTAGTTGTTAATAATTATCGTTACGATCTTGCTATTGCAATCCTATCGATTGCAGATAGTGCATCAAATGTAACAAATGTTTCAGCAGTAGATTTGAATATTTTGGCTAGAGCTATTAATGATAGCACAGACGAAGTTTATGGCGCCGCCCCAACAGTGGATCTTAATAGCTCAAAACCAATTATTGACAGTGTAAATATTGCTGATAATTCAATACTCTTTGGAAATACTCCATTCTTTGTTTCGGCCTCAGATGAAACTGGAATATCATCCATTACTGCTAATATTGGTGGATTAGCAGAATTCTCGTTAGAGAATGCAAAAGCAGCCCTGTTTGATACGGTATCAGGGTCTACTCCCGATAACCTATATATTATTACTTTTACGGTTGTAAATAATTTAGGTATTTCTACCTCAGTAAGTAGAAATGTTAGTATTATTAATTCTTTAAACACGGTATCAGGGCGCGTAATGTCTGCGCCTGTTCTATTTGCGAATGTTGATATTTATGATTATTCTGGTTTTGTTAAAGGAGATAAAATCGGTTCTGATATTACGGATAATAAAGGGGATTACTCTGTTGCTGTTCGCTCTTTTAGCAAACCTTTTTTAATTGAAGTTACAAATGGTAGCTACGTTGAGTCAGTTACCAATGTTAATGTTGCGCTAAAAACTGGTGAAAGTATTACTGCTGTTACTAATTTTGTTGCAGGAGTAGATATTGATGTTGCGGTAACACCTTACACAACTTTTGCTCATGCAAGAGCTTCTTATTTATCGGGTCTCGGTGTGGATGATGTTACTGCTATTAGTACGGCTAATAGTCAGTTTAATGATATCTTGGGTTTTGATTTAATCTCAACTCAATCACTCGATGTCGCTAACATTTCAAGTGCATCTATTACTTTAACTGATGCACATAAAAGCGGATTCTTAATTGCAAGCATTTCTCAATGGACAAATGATCTCGCGATTAGCCTTGGTATAACTCCCCACAGTTTGATAACAACATATTCTTTTATTGATATGGGGCGAGCTGATATTTTAGCTGATGGGTTGTTAGATGGTTTTGGTGCTGGTGGAGCGCAGTTATCCTTATCAACAAAAAATGTTAATGCATTCGTTTATACCCATGAACTATCATTATCGGCAATGGACTTTATTAGAGGAAGTAGAAATCTTACAGTTTTAAATAATGAAGTATTGTATCCATATATTGTGACTTACAATGGCTCGTTAAGTCCTCTATTTGACGGCGTTTCGGTAGTCTCATTAAATGAGGGTGCGCCTAGTTATGTTGGTAATGTTTTCCCAGAAGCGACTGATCTCTATAAAGGCACACCTGTTACTGAGCATGTTAAGGGGTTTATAACTCCAAGGCTTGACGTTTATACTACTGTCGGCATTAAAAGTGCTGAACTTTATATAGACGGCTCTTTAGTTTCATCAGCAGCAACATTTCCATCGCGTACTGGCACGCTCACATTTTCTCCTGTAAATACAAATATTGGTGATGGACAACATACATATAATTGGGTAATCACGGATATAATGGGAGGCAGCTTTTCTCAAACACAGTTGGTTAACTACAAAAATTCAAAGACAATTTTTTCATATACAAATTTAAGTGGTAGGCTAAATGATTATGGGGTGTATAGGTATTCACAGTCTTCTCAACCTGTAGTTGGTGGGGTATGTGAAGTTTTCTTTTCTGTAAATAATACGGTGCTATCTGGCGACAAGTTAAATGTTAAATCTAATGGAGTTGATATAGATTATTTTGGTGTTGTTAGTAACCTTAATGCAGGGAAAGGCGAGTCATGGACATTTAATGGGGTTACTTATACAGATACAAGATACCTTTACCGCTTATTAATTCCTGCGCGTGCTAGCGGTTGTGTTCCGGTTACACCTATTGCTGGTTCAGACCTTGCGGATAATAGTTTAACCACGATACCTTATTTAGACGCAGTTGAATCCAATAATTTTGGTTTCATCGAGTTTACCGGTGGTTATTGTCGATTAAATACAGTCTGTCCTTAGTTATGTATTATTTTGGTATCTTTATTGCATATTAGTTCTTTTTTTCAAGGAGAAAATATATGAATAAGTTTTTATTAGCGGCTCTTTTATTGGTGTCATTTTCAAATATTGCGAGAGCAGAGATTGTAGTGATTAATGGTAATTCGTGGGATTATGAAGTTGGTGGTAATATTCGTGACGATAGTTCTGTTTTAAGTCAAGTGGATCTTAAGACGGACTTAAACATAAAGGATGATAGCGAGGCTTTTCTGGTTGCGTATATTGAACATCCAGTTCCTCTCCTGCCTAATATTCGTTTAGGTACAACATCGCTAACATTAAAAGGCTCAGGTGATGCGTCAAAATCTTTCACCTTTAACGGTACGCCTTATACTGGTACGGTTGATATAGCCACTAACTTAAATCTCGATCATACGGAAATAGGTTTTTATTGGAATATTTTAGATAATGTTGTTGGTTTGGATTTAGGTATAAATGCTAAATTCTTTGACGGAGGAATTACGATAACGTCCGCAGAAGGCAATATTTCTGATGTTTTTGATGAAACCGTGCCTATGTTATATGCTGGGATTCAGGTTGCTATGCCCTATGGTTTACAATTATCTGGTGATTTGAGCTATATATCTTTTGATGGAAGTAGCTTTACTGACACTCTAATTAAACTGAGCTACACAACAGATTTCAATCTTGGTTTAGATGTTGGTTATCGAAGTTTTGTCTTGGATTATGAAGACACAACAGCAAACGAATATGTAGATATTGATATTAGTGGTATCTTTGTGGGAGCACATTTAGCATTTTGATTAATATTTTTAGATGGTCGTTTTTTTTAATTTCGATTTTCGCTAGTACTGTTTTTGCCAGCCCTGATTTTAAGCAGAATCTTAAGCTTAATACACCTCAAGCTTTTAGTGAGCTTAAGAAGTTTGCTGAGGCTGGCAATGCGGAAGCACTCTACTTTATGGGTCGTATATATAGAGAGGGTAAATTTAATAAAAGCGTCAATCTAATGGCGTCATATAATTATTTTGTCAGATCTGCAAATAAAAATTTTGCTCCCGCTCAATTTGAGGCGGCGGTAATTGAATATAAAAACAAAGATTATAAGAGCGCCCATAAATGGTTTTTAGCCGCTTCTAAAAATGGTCATAAATTAGCCTTTCATAACTTAGCTTTCATGTACGAAAAGGGTCTTGGTGTCGATTTAAATATAGAGAAGGCGAAATTTTGGTATAAGAAATCGTCAGACTTAAATATTGGTAGATCAACACGACAACTTGGTTTAATGCGGCTCAATGGATTGGGTTACACAAAAGATAAACTCAAAGCCATTGAGACTTTAAAAACAGCTTACAAACAGGGAGATTATGCATCAGCTAAGTTATTAAAGGGTTTAAATGTTGAAGTAGATTGTATGTTAAATGTCAGGACTTTTTTTATGAATGTCCCAATACTTTGTTCTAAACGTCCCGATGTAAGAAAAATCGTTAAGTCTAAAATATCTAGCAACGTGAAAGAAGATGATGCTTACCAACATGATATTTATCGAGGCAAAATTTTCTCTAAATATAATGCCAAAATTGCTTTTGGTTATACCGCCGACGGCACATTAGCTAGAGCGACGGCACTTATTGATAACTCTGATTCTTATGGTCTATCTGATATTGATAAATCAATATTTAATTACCACAAAGCCTACATTAAAGTAAAGAGACACCCAAAAAATACAAAAGATCAGTTTGAATACATTATGTCTGATGGTATCCACCTTTATTTAAAAAAAGATTCAAACTCAGATAAGTATTCTATCGATTATCAGCTTCCTAGCATGTATCGACAAATGAAAACTGAATACACTGAATAAAAAAGCCTTATAAATCAATAACTTATACGCATAATATACATTATGTTAAATCCCATGATCTAGTACATTTACTTCATGTATTTATTAATCCTCTCTTTATCATAGAGTTAATATCTCAATTATTTAAGTTTTACAATACTACACAATATAGTATACTTAGTTCACTACTCACCTTAACTGCTCTGCGGTTTTGGCGACGAGCCACCGAAAGGTGGCTTTGTCATTTATGGAGATTAGAAAATGGATATTACTAATAATAGAGTAGCCGTCTATATAGATGGGCTGAATTTATATAATGGCAGTCTCGCACGCTCACCTTATAAATGGCTTGATATCAAAAAATTATGTGCTGCTCTACTTCCAAATGAAAAAAATATCGTTTCAATATCGTATTTTACTGCATTGGTGAAAAATGCAGGATTTAAGGATGGCTTACAGAGAGAAAGACAAAACGTTTATTTGAAGGCTTTAGCTAAAAATTGCCCTGATATCGAGATAATAAAAGGTCAGTTTATCCGCAATAAAAAAATCATGCAGATTGCCCAGGTAACTAAATGTGGCTCTTGCGAAGAAGAGCATATTTATAAAAATTCAAAAGTGTGCGTCTGGCGCAATGAAGAGAAAAAAACTGATGTAAATTTATCAGTTCGCTTGATCCACGATGCTTGGAAAAACAAATATGATCATGCTGTCGTTATAACAAATGACACTGATATTATGGAGGCAATAATTGCGGTTAGAGAAAATTGTTCTCCACATAAACTAGCTAAAAAAGTTGGCTTTATTGCGCCTACGACTGTTGGTGATCGGCATCCAGCGAGAAGTTTACTTATTAATACTGATTGGCATAAAGAAATTAAAATATCACATTTAGCTATTTCACAGATGCCTGATGTTATCGTTGAAGGTCATTTATTTAAGCCTGTTGAATGGTAAGCATAAACGGCTATACCATGTTATTTCTAGCCAAGTAAAATCGTAATCTCAATTCCCTGATAAAATGTTAAATGCATTCCATATTTATGATTACCACCATCTAGAATTCTATAAGTAAAGATTTTGTCATTATCACCAATACTCATTGTGCGTGAAAACGCTTTTTGTGTTTGTTTGGCAACAGAAGCAATCCTTCTATTCACTTCAGGTGAATTAGGCGAGTCTAGGTTTACCAATAGACTAGTAAATACATTGGTTGTTCCTAGCCACTTTTTATCATAACAATCAAAAAAAAGACCGCATGCAATTTGATGAAAAATCCTATCGAATCGCTTTCGATCAACACGAAAGCTACCTGTTTCGATTTCTTTGTCAAGACTATTCTTAAGGGTGAGTTCTTTTGGGTCTTTGATAAACGATTGGTATACGTGTGGTCGTCTTTTGTGTGCCCGCATTACCTTTTTAAAAAGTTCTTCTTTATGCCGGTTTCCACGATAACCTGACGATAGAATAAACATTAAATACTCATCGTCTTTTGATTTTTTACCGTTATGGGCATCACAAGAAGGAACGGTAATTAATTTTTTTCTGAGATTGATTTCTCCTAACATACCTTTTTGTTTAGGAAATATACATTTTGGTGGCACATGCTCTTTAGATGTTGCAATGGAGTGACACATATAGCACGTTTTATCCATATTTAATATTGTTCTGTATTCATTGATTAATTCCTTTTATTGAATGTATAGTATTATATTGTAGCCTAGCAAAACTTAGTTGAAGTACACAACATTATGCTCTCATTCTTAGCTTATTGAATTAACAATACGCGGCCACCTGTCATGTACGGCATCGTCGCGCTCAGGTGCTACGGTTACGACATAAATACGCTGTTCATTATTATCACGCGCGATTAAGCCTTGTATGCACTGCCCTTTCGTTAAATCAAACCAATGGCTTTGTCGCATAATATCTTTTTCCATAAAACTTTTAATAGGCAGCTTCACCGGTTTTGGAAACCAACGATCCCAACGACCGGCGTAAATAGAATCTAATCTCGCCCAGCCGCCTAGCGGTAAACGCCCTGCCTGTTTTTCTCGTCTACCCCACGGGATTAATTCAATCTTTTTATTCTTCATAATGACGGGTAAACACGCTTTAGGATTCGGAAAATAAACCCGCGTGTCTTGTTGTTCAATGGTGTAATACACCCCGCCACACATTAAATTGTTTTCCTATGGCCACTGGGCTTCCATGACGGTGCAATCACATTGGGCATCGAAGAACGATCTAATAAACGCGCAGGTGCTAACGTGAACTCTCCATACTGTTCGTTAATGCTATCAATCACTTTATTCCGTTTGTCCTGGTTCTCCGTGCTGTGCTGAAATAAATCACATTGATACCCTATTCCCTTTGGATTCAATGCGGTAACTTGCACTTGAAATATTTTATCGTTATGCCAGTGGTCCTCTATTACCTTTCGGCATAGGTGATTTAAAGTCGCTCCGTCATTTGTTGCATACGCCGTTTTAAATTTCCCACCTATCCATTTATCATTTGATCGCAAGCCGATAAAATATTGATTGGCTTGCATGTCATGCTTACGTAATCGAGCCGCCACCTTCTCGCTCATGTGTAACAAATAAAGTTGTAATACATCTTTATCAATAGTGTTTGGTGGTAAGACTTTACCGTGGCCGATGGACTTAGGCGGCTTTGCATTGGTAATGATTTTATCGGGATCGAGTGCTTGGCACATCAACCAAATGCGCCGACCTATTTGGCCAAACCGCTTCGCTAAAACATTCTGATGAATTTTTTTTATCTCGCCACAGCAGTACACCCCATGCGAATTTAAGAACTGCCCTACCCCTTTACCGATTCCGCAAAGCTCGGTTACATTCACATCGCTTAATCTTTTTTCAGCATCCTTTGGGTGAATTATCGTCAGTCCATCGGGTTTGTTTAACTTGGCGGCATACTTAGCGGTGGTCTTATCCCCGCTTACCCCCACCGAACATAAAACCCCCGAGGCTTCAAAGACAACCTCTTTCGTTAGCTGTGCCACCGCTTCAATCGAGTCGTATAGTTTTTGGCAATGGGTAATATCTAAAAAGGCTTCGTCCACTGAAAACACTTCGATATCGGGCGTAATGCTTTGTAGTGCCGACATAATATTAGTGGAGACTTCGGCATAGCGTTGGGGGCGTGAGCCACATTGAATTAAGTCAGGACACAATGTTTTAGCTTCACGCATTCGCATCCCCGTTTTAATGCCGTAGGCGCGAGCTTCATACGATGAGGTAATAATACAAGTGCCTTGTAAGCCATTGGTGACAGCAATCGGCCTGCCCCGAAATTCAGGGCAATCATGTTGTTCAACTGACGCGAAAAAGGCGTTCATATCAACAAGGATTATGGCGCGTGACCAAGGCATTTTTAGTGTTCTCTAGCGGGTTTCGACTCGTTTAAATATAGAGAACCTTTAGAGAACATACAAGGAAAATCTAATTTTCCCATGAATGGCGTTAACAGTAGCTTTTTATGTTTTTCGAGATATATTCCCTAATTTATGGGAAAAATAACGATTTTAACTATTTTCCTACAAAAGAATTACATATATAGTAGACAAATACGTCAGGTTAGCGTAACTTAATGAAGTGGACATATATGACTAGTATAAAGAAAACAAAATTTCATAAAATTGTAAAAGATAAAGGCTGGCGATTAATTGATGTAGGCAACAGGTGGAATATATCGGAGCGACAAATGAGTCGAATTGCTAATAATCCAACTAAGAAAGATATAGACGCTGCAACAGGACTTCCAGTTAATGAATAATTACATGGTAAAAATGACAATCCTTGTGCCTGGTACTACTCGTGTTGTGTATGTTACGAAAGAAGAAATGAAGGCTTTCGATACTAATCACTAAATATAGGAAAAAATATGGAAAAGCTTAATATTGTAGAATTACAAAATGTTAGACGTATTTTTGAGAGTGGCTTAAATAAAGCTCTTAATGATAAAAATAATGCATCTGCTTTTAATGCAAATTCTTATATTGATATTTTTCAGCATGGTCTAGATTTGCTTGAAAGTTCAGGTTTACCCTTCCCTAAAGATATTTTTTCAGTTGGACATCAAGTTTGTGTCGGGAAGACTAGCGAAGGAATGTCATAGGAATTAAGAGTGAACAAATACATAGCTATAAAAATTGATGACATAATTACTGTTCATGCTGCTGGAGATCCTGGTGGTGGATATGACTCTCTATGTGGCATTGATAGTGATGACCCAGGAATCGGGCATTCCGAAGTGGATGTACCGAAAGGTTCTAAAATTAACTGTTCAATCTGTCTTAATATTTTTACAGCATGGGAACAGTTCAAAAAAAGTGATTTCGAAATATAAGAATAAAGCTAACTAATTATATGGTAAAAATATATGACTGAATACGAGAGATTACAAATAGAATGGCTCAAGTCAATATCGGAAAAATTAACCCTTATATCTGGGCTACTTGGCTTCGGCGTTAGTTTTTATCTTTTGTCATTTTTTAATATAATTTAATATTAGATGGTAAATATAAAGGATAATATAAAATGAAAAGCAAACACAACAAAGCGTATGCGTTTTTTACCCCAATGACAACGTTGTTTGTTATGTACATTATTTATGCTGTCTTCTTTCTTAAAACAACAGAAGAAACAATCGCCGCTTTAACCTTAACGAAATCTAACACAAGCTTAATCATAGTTGTTTTTGTTGGGGTTCTGATTGGATTATATAATCTTTATAGACTTGCTAACCTGAAGGAGTAAACTCCATTGAAACTCTTGAAGAAAACCCTTGAGTATAAGTAATCATTACCTCCAAAAAAGAAAAATATGACCGAGACACTGTTACCAATAAAAAAAATAAAAGTGATTAAACGTTTAAACGACCACGTTGACGAAAGAAAAGTTTTTAGTCTTGTTAACTATATAAAAGATAATGGGATAACAGGTTCTTTGCAGGTACGCCGTGATGGTAAACGTTTTGAATTAATTGAAGGTTATCTTCTTCTACATGCTGCGCGAATAATGGGTATCGATGAGATACCGGCTACAATATTGGATTAAACGTTAACTAACAAACTAAGGACAGTTATATAACATGGATAATTTATTAAATATTGAGTGCTGGCTAATAAGCAACAAAAATACAATTTTACTGGCGTTTGGTGCGCTCACGCTAATAATTCTTTTAGGCTCTTCTATCTATGTGGGCAAACAGTTTTTATACCCAACTTATGATTCGTGCAGTGAGGCAAAAAAAGAATTAGCAAGAAAAAAAAATAAAACAAATTCGCTTATTTTCTATAAGCAACAAGCTGATGAAGTTAAGCGTTTGTGTAAATAACATGGTGATAATATGATTAATATAGAAGCTAAAAATGCAGATGGTGTTCACGAGTTACCGTTAATCGGAACGGCTCTTAAAGATACAAAGGCTCGGCTTTTAGAAATAAAAGAACAGCCGAGTGACGAACTAGAGAATGCAATTTTAATCGTTGACGGTGTAATTAATGATGGTTTCTCTTCTAGTTAGTTGCTTAATATGAAAAACCCTACTTTCAAAAAAACTCAAATTTGTTTAGAGAATATTGATAAATCAATTGCAGTTCTTCAAAAAAAAGAAAAGTTACTCACTAAAATGGGTTGTGTTAAAGCTTATATCGCGTTTAAAACAGGAACCAATAAAATGTATTTGCGTTCGCCGGTTGATGCAAGCGGTAAAAGGCCGAGTGAATATATTGGTGTTGATCCAGTAAAGCAAAAAGAAGCAAAAGAGCGGATTGCTCGATACGATGAGCGAGAATTAGTACGCGAAGCTATCAACACACTGAATAATGAAAAAAATTGGCTGATTAATCAATTGAAAGAAGCGAGTAATTTAATCAAGGATTTATCAAGTGACGCGACAATTTATTTAAAAAGGCTTGCCTCATAAAAGGGTTCCACCGAGGAGCTGGCCGGTCGAGTTTAGTGGAACCCCTTGTTTGGGGTTCCTCCTGGTCCGGTTCTGCAGCAAGTTTATGGAACCCCATTAAGTTAATTCAATTAGTCACTATCAATTTTTCTTTAGTTGTATTTTTATAACTCTAAAAGCTGCTGCTTACTTGTATGGAACTTAAATTCGAGGCTTTCAATTGTGCGCCCATTTTTTATAGGTGTGCATTCTATAATCATGCCGCAGTTATCCTTAAGTTCTTTAATTGATGGATCGATTACTCGCTTTCTTAAATTAGTGAAACGATCATATTTTCCATCTAATTCTAAATTAGTTTTGAAATCTTGAAGTTTAACAATATATCGTCCAGTGTTTTTCCATCGTATTAAAAGCTCAAACAATCTAATTGAGTAAGGGCTTTTTAAGTTTCTAATTAATGATGCTTTATAGGAGGTAAATTCTTTTTTTAGTTTCGTTAGGTAGGTACTAACTTCTCTTGAAAATGAAAGAGAGACGTACCCTTCTCCTCGGGCATATGAACGCGAGCTGAGCCATCTAATTCGTGTATTATAGCGTTCGTCATTCATTTGAATGTCGCGTTCATAAAGTTTATCGGCGGCCTCTAACAGCGTTTCATAACTTTTATTCATCGGTAAGTTGTACTGGTCTGAAAATTCTTTTGCTGTAATCTTTATTTTTTCTGGAATGCCTTTTCTAGAGTCAATTTTGGAAATACCAGAAAGCACAAGACGTTGCTCATTAAGAGAGAGCTTGTAGCCAGCCTCAATTAAATGGTTGCTTTTAGTTATAACATTCTGATTTTCCATTTAGTCACTCCTAAATTTATTAGTGCTACATTAAATTCCTTTTGTAGTTGCTTGGTAACATATCTAAAGTTATCTGTGAAAACAAGTCCTAATTTGTAGCATAATCAACTACAAGAAAAACCCTTATTTATACGGTAGTCCTTTTTTGTAGCACTATGGTGTTGGGGTGATCTAACCACACTAGTCCTTTTTTGTAGCACTATGGAACTGAGGTGATCTAAACACACTAGTCCTTTTTTGTAGCACTATGGTGTTGGGGTGA
>Ga0316208_1000635_pt1 | contig 39656 bp, 45 predicted proteins | sample 3monopyrite_MG_FD_204944 | JGI IMG/M metagenome (GOLD analysis project Ga0316208, IMG submission 204944) | Microbial mat bacterial communities from mineral coupon in-situ incubated in ocean water Damariscotta River, Maine, United States -... | ecosystem: Environmental > Aquatic > Marine >...
CCCGCCCACGCGCCCGCGTCAACCCCGAGAGGACGTGATTTACGGCGTTAGAGCGAGATGGATCGAAGAAGGCTGGAAATGTTCGACCGGGCAGTGAAGTCCGGCCCAGCGGACCGGATCTCCTGTCTGAGCGGGGTAGCCGAGAGAGGGCGGCCGGCATCTCTTCGATCGCGCTGCGTCCGCGCTCCTCGAGCACGAGAGCGATAGGGTCGGTGCGGTCCGTCGCGGTGAAGATGCCGTTGAGGATGAGATGTTGGCGAACGATACCGATCTCCTGGAGCTCTACCCGACTGCGCTCCGCCTCTCGGAGCGAGGCTTCATCGGGGCGGGCGACGAGCACGAGCAGGGTCTGTTCACTCGCCAGGGCCTCCCGGGCCGCGTCGTATAGGGCGCGCTGGGACTCGAGTCCTGCGAGGGGTCCCAGGCAGGAGGTGCCGCCGAGGTTGGAGTCGAGGAAGCCGGACCAAGCCGTGGGCAGCTCGAGGAGGCGTAGGGTGTGTCCGGTGGGGGCGGTGTCGAAGACGACGTGGTCGAATGCCGCCGTGCTCTGTGGGTTGCCCAATAGCGCAGCGAACTCGTCGAAAGCGGCGATCTCGACGGTACAGGCGCCGGAGAGCTGCTCCTCGATGCTTCGGATCGCGACCGCGGGCAGCAGCTCCCGATAGGGGCCGACCACTCGCTCCCGATAGGCCGCGGCTGCGGCTTCGGGGTCGACGTTCAGGGCGGAGAGGTGGGGCACTCCGGGCACCGGACGGGGGTCCGAGCTGAGCTCGATCCCCAGCACCTCGTCCAGGTTGCTGGCGGGGTCGGTGCTGACGAGGAGGACACGGGAACCGGACTCTGCGAGGGCCAGCGCGGTCGCGCTCGAGGTCGAGGTCTTTCCGACGCCGCCCTTGCCGGTGAAGAACAGAAAGCGCGGGAGATGGGGTGCGGTCAGCAGCATGACGAACCGCTCTTTTCTGCTTTCCTGGAGCCGCCACAGCAGGAGGAGCTCTTGGGGGCGGAAAGCTCCACTCCCATCAGCTTCGCGAGCAGCTCCCGGGAGGGGTAGTGGCCGGTCGCGACGGTCGTGGAGTCGAGCAGAACCAGAGGCAGTGCGGCCTCGCCGAGCGCCTCGAGGGCGGCTTTGACGGCGGGCTCGGTGAAGGCGCCGGGCTGCTGGGCGAGGTTGAAGCGCTCGACGCTCGCGCCCTCTGCCTGGAGCCACTGGACGTCGGCAGCGAAGCGAGCGAGCTCGGGATCGACGGATGGGCCGCAGACACCGGTGGAGCAGCACAGGGCGGGATCGAAGACGCGAAGGGTGGATGACATGAGGGTTTCCTTGGTTGATGGAGTGAATCGGTGGGGTCAGGGCTGGGCGAGGACGATGGGCTCTTGGTCGGCGGGCATCTCGGCCAGCTCGGCGTCGCTGAGGCGGGCATAGATCTCGATGAGGTTGCCGCCCGGGTCCTTGAGCCACAGCTCGTGCAAGGGCGTGCCACGCCAGGTGGTGCGGGCGGGTTTGTGCAGAGTCCATCCCGCGGCGAGCGCGCGGTGGTGGGCGTCGATGACCGCCGCCCGGTCGGGAAGCTCGATGCCGAGGTGGAAGAGCGTGTCCTGGTGGAGCGTCTTGCCATCATCGACCAGGATCACGAAGTTGGTGCGCAGCGCCTCGCTGACGAAGGTGACGTAGCGGTGGGTCCATTCCTTGGGCTCCACCCCCAGCAGCCAGCTGTAGAACCGGGCCGCTATGGGTAGATCGGGCACTCGGATGCTGGCGTGGAACTCCACCGGCTGGAGGGGGGGAGGGGTGTCGCGGAGGGCGGCGAGGACCTCGATGCGCTGGGCGATGGCGTCGCGGGTGGAGATGAACTGGGCGAGGCGCTGCTCGTCGGTGAGGTCTTCATGTGCGCGGTCGGGATCGGGCATGGCCCAGCTCATCCGGCGGGCCTCTCCGAGGAAGACCGGGCAGGACTCCTCGGCGCACAGCGTGATCACCAGATCGACCGAGCTCGGATCGATGCTGTCGACGTGCTTGCTGCTGTGGGAGCTGGGGTCGATTCCCAGATCTTGCAGGGCGCGGATGGCGTAGGGATTCACCCGACTGGGGGCGCTGCCGGCGGACTGGACGCGCACGGCATCCCCGAAGCGCTTGCGGGCGAGGGCCTCGGCCATCTGGCTGCGGGCGGAGTTGGCGACACAGAGAAAGAGGATGCTGTCGAAGTGCATAGGGACCTCAGGTGGCGGATGCGTGGGCTTGAAAGGAGCCGCGGGTGCGGTTGGCGATAGCCACGAGGGAGAGCATCACCGGAACCTCGATGAGCAGGCCCACCACGGTGGCGAGGGCGGCGCCGGACTGCAAGCCGAACAGGCTGATGGCGACAGCGACGGCGAGCTCGAAGAAGTTGGAGGTGCCGATCATCGCGGCAGGTGCGGCGATCTCGTGACGGATGCGGAACAGGTAGGCCAGCCCATAGGCGAGGATGAAGATCCCATAGGACTGGATGAGCAGGGGAACGGCGATCAGTCCGATGACCAGGGGATCTGCGACGATAGTGGGGGCCTGCAGCCCGAAGATCAGCACCACGGTGCCCAGCAGCCCGATGATGCTCGCAGGCTTCATCCGCTCGTTGAAGCGATCGAGGCTGTCCTGGCTCTTTGCGAGCAGGGCTTTGCGGGCGAGGGCACCGGCGACCAAGGGGAAGACGACGAACAGACCGACGGAGAGCAGTAGCGTGCTCCACGGGACCGCGACATCGGTAGCGCCGAGGAGCAGGCCCACGATGGGAGCGAAGGCGAAGACCATGATCAGGTCGTTCACGGAGACCTGGACGAGGGTGTAGTTGGCGTCGCCGCGGGAGAGCTGGCTCCACACGAAGACCATGGCGGTGCAGGGGGCGGCGCCGAGCAGGATCATGCCGGCGATGTACTGATCGGCCTCTTCGGGGGAGACGAGCCCTGCGAAGATGCCCTTGAAGAACAGCCAGGCGAGCAGGGCCATGGAGAAGGGCTTGATCAGCCAGTTGACCACCAAGGTGAGGGCGAGGCCGCCCGGTCGCTTGCCGACGCTCTTCAGCGAGCCGAGGTCGACCTGGACCATCATGGGGAAGATCATCACCCAGATGAAGACGGCGACGACGAGGTTCACGTGGGCGATCTCGGCGCGGGCGACGGCTGTGAACAGGCCGGGCACGAGCACGCCCAGCACGACCCCCCCGGCGATGCATAGGCCGATCCACACGGAGAGATAGCGCCCGAAGAGGCCGAGCGGGTTGTCCGGATCGGCGCTCATAGCTCCCCCACCAAGGCCTTGAGGGAGGCGAGCGCTTCGGGTTCGATGCAGTAGCAGCGGCGGGGGCCGGAGACCTCCCCCTTGATCAATCCGGCCTGCTTGAGCTGCTTGAGATGCTGGCTCACAGTGGAGGCCGCGACGGGGAGCTGGTCAGCGATCTCTCCGGCGTAGCAGGCGTTCTGGGAGATCAGAAAGCGCAGGATATGCACGCGGTGGGGATGTCCGAGGGCACGGCAGAGCTCAGCGAGCAACGCATCGGACTCGGGCTGAGCTTGGAAGGGGATGGTGGGTTGGGTGCAGCAGGCGTCGGGGTCCATCGGGGCTCCAGTTCGGTGTTCGTCGAATAACGAAATACCAGAAGATGGGCCACCCGATGGGTGTGGCCAGCCTGAGCTTGGAATAGCGAGCCCGCACCACTCGTACGCCGGCCGTGGTGTTTCGCTTCCTGATTCGAGCCAGCCTCCCGACCCTGTTGGGACGAACCGTTCCCGGGGCGCTCATCCTGTTGTTCGCCTTCAGCCAGCTCTCGGCGATGGTGGACTTCGTGGCGGTCGCCCAGGGGCTGCGAGCCCTGCCATGGTGGCAACGGGCACTGGGCCGCATGGGGCTGGTGCTGCTCGGAGCTTCGACCCTGCCTCCGGTGCTGTGGGCGGTGTGGGAGGAGGCGGGCCCGTGGATGCGGAGCCTGCCCCTGTCTGCGCGGGCTCTGGCGGGGGTCTGGGTGGGGCTGGGTGCGATCGGAGCGCTGCCGGTCGCGCTGATCGCGGGGCTGGAGGGATTGGGCGCGATCGGGGCGGTCGCGATGGGCTCGGCGCTGCTCGCCTTCGCGGCCATGGCGCGCCGTCCTGGCTTGGGGCTCGGGTTGCTGCTCACCGCTGGAATCGGCCTATGGGGATGGGGAGCGGTGGCGGTCTATCTGCTGTGGATACCGATGACGGGCCGGGCCATTCGCTCGCTACAACCCCCGTCGGGCCGGGCGCGGTCCCGATGGATGGGCAGCGGCCCGATCAGCGCACTGTGGAGCCGAGACTGGGCCCTGCTGCTGCGCCACGAAGGCCGTGCGGTGCTGTGGACCGCCCTGTCCAGCACCGGGGTCGCGGTCTTTGTGTTGTTCAATATGAGCGCGCACTGGGAGGTGCGGCAGGTGGATCTGGCGGCGCTATGCCTGATGGCGGTGTGGGGCTGGGTGCCGGCGTGGGTGCTCTCCCGACTCGCCGAGCACGAGCACCCGAGCCTATGGGACCGAACCCTGCCGGTCCATCCGATGCTGCGCGCGCTGGTCCTGGCCGGGGTGTCGATCACGCCGCTGATCCCGGCGGCTGGGGTCGCGCTGGCCTGGGTCTCGGGGCTGGGCTGGCTTCGTGTCGTGGGGGGGATGGGCTTCCTCGGGAGCTGGGCGGTGTGGCGCTCGGCGGTCGCCGCGGAGCGCAGTCGGCGCGTCCAGGGCACCGGGGGTGGGGTCGCGCTCGGGATCTTCTCGACCCTGTTGGGAGCAGCGCTCGGACCGAGCTCCGTCGTCGGCTTCGGAGTGGGGATCGCGGGGTGTCTATGGCTGGCTGGGAGGGCTCGATGAAGGTGGAAGTGCACGGGGTGAGGGTGGACTATGGGCGGACCCGGGTGGGGCCATTCGACTTGAGCTTCGGTCCGGGTGTGCACCGAGTCGTGGGTCCGAACGGGGCGGGGAAGTCCACGCTATTGGGGGTGATCAGCACAGCGGTGCGCCGGTCGACGGGCACGGTCCTGCTGGACGGCCTGGACCCCGACCTCCACCCCCGGGTACGGGCCCGGACCGGCTATGTGCCCTCGCTTCCGCTGCTGCCGGGGGTGCTCACGGTGACCGAGTGCTGGCGGCTGATGAGCCGTCTGCGACGGGCCGATTGGAGCGGAGCAGAGCTCTGCGAGCGCTTGAGTCTGCCGCCTCATATTCGTCTGGACCAGTGCTCGGCGGGGATGCGGAAGAAGGCGGAGTGGGTGGCGGCGCTCGCCGGGGACCCCGATCTGTTGCTGCTGGACGAGCCCTTCGACCACCTGGATGTGGAGAGCCGGGAGGTGGTGCTGGAGCAGCTGAACCGGCCGGGGAGGACGGTGATCCTGGTGCATCATGGGGAGCTGCCGGCTGGGCTGGGCTCCCCACGGCCATGCTCGCTCAGAGAAGACGGGCCCGAACCCCGGAGTCCGTAATCGCGGCCCGGGAGACCAGTCGGCGGTCGAAGCTGATCAGCTCCTCTGCTCCGTGTGAGGAGGCGAGGTGCAGTGCGTCGGCGAAGTCCATGCCCTGAGCATGCCAACGAAGGGCGCTTCGCACGGCGGACTCGGACTGAACTGTGGCGCCGTCGAGGCTGATCAGTCGGGTCAGGGCGAGATTGATCTGAGGGGCCGAGAAGCCATAGGCATGGCGCAGGACCCACTCGGTCTCCAGGAGCACTGTGGTGGCGAGGTAGATGGGGCTACTGCTCATCTCGGACGCGGCGATACGGGCTTGGTCGGGGTCGTCGCCGGTGAGCAGCCGCACCAGCACATTGGTGTCGACGGACTTCATCGATCCTCCTGAGCGCCCCGAGCGATGGCCTGGTCCATCTCCTCGAGGGTCTTCGCTTCTTTGTGCCAGGGCAGCAGGCCAATGAGGTCTTCTACGGTGGTCCTTTGGATGGGCCGCAGCATGATGAGCCCGTCGCGCACCTCGATCTCGAGCTGTGAACCCGCCCTCAGTCCAAGGCGGTCTCGAACCTCCTTGGGGAGGATGAGCTGCCCCTTTGTGGATAGTCGAGTGAGAGACATCTTACCTCCTGTAAGACACCTAACCGAGGGGGCGCACTACAGCCCGAGCTGTTCTCGGAATGCCAGGAGCGTATCGAGGATCTCGGCGCCGTTGTAGGCGAAGATGGAGTTGTGATCGCCCTCGGGGAACTCGACCAGGCGCCCCTTGTCGCCGCCCCAGCGAGCCAGGGGGCGGGCGGGACTCATCAGGGGGGCCTCGGTGTTTGTGGTCGGGGTGATATAGGGCGGGTATGACGCCCTCTGCTCGCTTTCGCCAGACCCTGGAGATCATCGAGCTCGGGTTCCAGATTCAGCGGCAGAGCTTTCGGCGGCATCACCCCGAGTGGAGCGAGGAGCAGGTCCGCCGCGCCATGGAGGAATGGGTGGCGGATCGGCCTCACGACCTGCCCCGGTCCATGGGGCTTGTCCGGATCCGATGACCCTCTACGAAGCACTACGGCGACTCATCGAGGAGCTCGATGAGCTGGGAGTACCGTATTGTATGGTGGGCGGTCTTGCGGTGACGGTTCTGGTGGAACCACGGTTTACCCGCGATCTCGACATGGCGGTCTCGGTACCGGATGATGCGGCTGCGGAAGCGGTGCTCATGGCTCTTCACGGTCGTGGATACTCTACCTACAGCACCGTAGAACACCTCCGGACCGGACGCCTGGCGACGGCTCGAATGTGGTCGCCGGGTGGTGAAGACCGGGTGGCGGTCGATTTGATTTTTGCGAGCTCGGGAATCGAAGACCTTCTCTGTGAGCGCGCCTGTCCCGTGGAGGTCCTGCCGCGCGTCCGGCTTCCGGTGGTGAGCATCGGCCACCTGGTCGCGCTCAAGCTGTTGTCCGTAAGCGCCGAGCGGCCGAAGGACGCCCAGGATCTGGTGGCGCTGCGCTCCGTCGCGACGCCCTCTGACCACGCGGATGCGCTGCACGCCATTCAGCGGATCGTGAGCTTGGGAACGAACCGAAATCGCGCTCTCGAGGGCTTGCTCGCGGACTGGTGGGAGGGCAGATCGCGCACCCGATGACTCAGGCTTCGGGCTGAACCACGGGCTGCTGCACGGGCACACCGTCTTCTTCGGCCGGGGCGAGCCCATGGTCGATGAGGATGGCCTTGTGGATGCGATCTGCGAGGGCTTTGTTCTCGCGCAGGTAGTGCCGCGCGTTCTCTTTGCCCTGGCCGAGGCGCTCGCCGTCGGCGGTGGCGAACCAGGAGCCGCTCTTCTTGACGATGCCCGCGTCGACCCCGAGCTCGAGCAGCTCGGCCTCGCGGCTGACCCCCTCTCCGTAGTAGATGTCGAACTCGCACTTGCGGAAGGGGGGCGCGAGCTTGTTCTTCACGACCTTGACCCGGGTGCGGTTGCCGAGCACCTCCTCGCCCTTCTTGATGGCGCCGATGCGGGTGATCTCCATGCGGACGCTGGCGTAGAACTTGAGCGCGTGACCCCCGGAGGTGGTCTTGGGAGAGCCGAACATGACCCCGATCTTCATGCGGGTCTGGTTGATGAAGAACACGGTGCAGTCGGACTTGTTGATGGCACCGGTGAGCTTGCGCAGGGCCTGGGACATGAGCCGGGCCTGGGCGCCGGGCTGCACATCGCCCATATCGCCCTCGAGCTCGGCCTTGGGCACGAGCGCGGCGACGGAGTCGACGACGACGACCGAGACTGCGCCGGAACGCACCAGGGTCTCCGCGATCTCGAGGGCCTGCTCGCCGTGGTCGGGCTGGCTGATGAGGAGCTCCTCGACCTGCACGCCGAGGGCCCGTGCGTAGTTCATGTCGAGGGCGTGCTCGGCGTCGATGAAGGCGGCGACCCCACCGGCGCGCTGGGCATTGGCGATGACCTGGAGCGCCATGGTGGTCTTGCCACTGGCCTCGGAGCCGTAGATCTCGACCACCCGACCGCGGGGGACCCCGCCGATGCCGAGGGCGAGGTCGAGGCCGAGGCAGCCGGTGGGGATGGACCCGATCTGGGGGGTGTCTTGGGAGCCGTAGCGCATGATGGCGCCCTTGCCGAACATGCGCTCGATGGAGGCGATGGCGGCGTCTACGGCCTTATTTGCTTCGTCCTTGGGGTTCTTGGGGCTCTTGGCCATGGGGGGCCTCCTGAAGTGGGGTGGGTGGTTGTTTTTCAGAGAAAGGTACGTCGGAGCAGGTCGAGCACGCCCGACGCTGCGAGTGCTTGGATGCGGTGGCGGGTGCCGGGCAGGCGAAGCAGCCGATGCTGGGTGCCTTCCGGGCCTGCGACCGCGATGTGCACGGTGCCGACCGGCTTGTCGGGGGACCCGCCCCCAGGCCCGGCGATGCCGGTGGTGGAGAGCCCGAAGTGGGCCCCGGAGCGCGCGCGGATGCCCTCGGCCATCTGCCGGGCGACGGGCTCGCTGACCGCACCGTGCTGCTGGAGCGTAGCAGGGTCGACGCCGAGTGCGCGGACCTTGGCGCTGTTGCTGTAGGTGACCGCGCCTTCGAGGAACCAGGCGCTGGAGCCGGGCAGCCCGGTGCACATCGAAGACACCCGGCCCCCGGTGCAGGACTCTGCGGTGGCCAGGGTGTGGCCGCCCGCCACCAGGGCCCGTGCGATGACCTCGACCAGGTCGCCCCCTGCGAGATCGACGCCGGGGAAGGCCGTGGATTCGGCCTGTTCGAGACCCTCGATCGCGAACAGGGGCGTGCCGAGCCGACCGGCGAGATCGGCCACGGCGGTGTGGACGCGGGAGGCCGGCACCGCGGCCGCGACCCGGAGCTTGATGTGGTTCTCCGGGAGGAGGGTGCGGAAGGAGAGCACGATGCCGGGGTGCTTCGAGGCCCAGTCTTCGCCGATGCGCTGCTGGAGGTTGGACTCGCCGACCCCGGTGGTGCGCAGGGTGATCAGCCGGTCGGGGCTGAGGGAGAAGGCGCCAGTGAGCTGCGGCAGGACCCGCGCGTCGAATATGGAGCGCATCTCGTGGGGTACGCCGGGGAGGAAGGCCATCCACGCGCGGGGGGCCTGCACGGCGAAGCCCGGCGCGGTGCCCCAGTCGTTGTCGAGGCGGGTGGAGCCGACCGGGAGCACACACTGCTTGCGGTTGACCGCGGGCATGGGCCGGCCGTAGCGGGCGTACTTGGCTTCGAGGTCGGCCAGGGCGTCCTCTTGGAGCTGCAGCGGCATGGAGAAGGCGGCGGAGACGGCCGCAGCGGTGAGGTCGTCCTCGGTGGGGCCGAGCCCGCCGGTGCACAGGACCAGATCGGCCCGGGCGCCGACCTCGGTGAACAGGGCGACCAGATCGTCGAGGCGATCCCCGACCGAGGTGTGGCGCATGACCTGGAAGCCGAGATTGGTGAGCCGATCGGCCAACCAGGCGGCGTTGGTATCGGCCACCTGACCGGTGACGACTTCGTCGCCCTGGGACAGGATCTCAGCGATTGGCATAGATTGCGGCATCGGCTCTCTGGGGGTTCTCTCTGAACGCGTGTCCAGTTGTAGCGAAGGCGGGAACACTTGTCCAGTTCTAGAAGACCAGAAAATGTCCGCTTTGAAGAAAATCTCGATTTATGGGGGCAGAGGTGCGGGTGATCAGCCTCGATGTGGGCACCAAGACGATCGGCGTAGCGGCGACCGACCCCCTCGGAATGCTCGCTCATCCCGTCTGTACCGTGTCACGCAAGGGGGTCAAGAAGGATGTGGTGGTTCTTCAGGGGATCCTCGACGAGAAGCAGGCCACCGCGGTGGTGGTCGGGCTGCCCTATGAGCTCGATGGGACCGAGGAGCGTTCCGCCCGGCTCGCGCGCCAGATCGGGGTGGCGGTGGAAGAAAGCAGCGGCTTGCCCGTACACTACGTCGACGAGCGATTCTCTTCGGTCGAGGCGGAGCGGCGGATGATCGAAGCAGGTGTGAGTCGGAAGAAGCGCAAGCAGGTCATCGACCAGGTGGCTGCGGTGATCATCTTGGAGACCTGGCTGTCCATGAACAAGGAGCGTCCATGAAGCAACTCGGAGCGATGCACTTCCTGATCGGCGTGATCGCGCTGGTGGTCGGGATTGGGGTCGGAGGGCTCGGGCCGCGCGCGGAGCTTCGCGCGTTGCGTGCACAGGTAGAGGAGCTCGGAGAGTGTGAGTCGGGCTCGAGGGTGGGCTCGGAGATCGCCAATGTGTTCCGTGGCCGGCCCTGGGAGGGCGATGCCCCGCCCCGGAAGGTCACCTCCCTCGACGCAGAGCCGGAGCCGGTCGCAGTGGCCGAAGAACCCGAGCCCGCCGAGCCCACCGAAGATGTCGCGAAGATCGAGTTCAACTTCGGCGACGGGGCCGAGGAACCCCAGGATGTCGAGGAGACCATGGAGATGGCTCGTGAAGCGATGGAGCTCCGCTACGCTCAGGCACGGGCGGCGCTCATCGAGGATGCCAACCCCAGCGACGAACAGATGGCTGAGATCGATGCCTCGATGCAGCGGATGAACGACTCGCTGATGGGCATGGCCTCGGATCTGGTCGACCAGGTCAGCTCCGACGAGGGGCTCGAGCGCCGTGACACCATGCTGTTCGCGGCGGAGACCCTCGACCTGGTGCTCTCGGCCGAAGAGGAGCTGCGCGGTACCCTCACAGAAGACCAGATCGCGGCCCTCCAGGACGAGTCTCTCGACCCGCTCTCCTATGTGGACCCGGCCATCGTCGATGTGCTCACGGAGCTCGATCAGGCTCCATGACCAGCGCTCGTGACATCTACCTCGTCGCTCGCTTCGAGGTGCTCCGCGCCCTGCGGACCTGGCGGGCCATCGCCCTGTTCCTGCTCTACGGCATCGCCTATGGCGGGGCGGCGTATGTGTTCATCGCCATCTTGAGCGCCCTCGAGAATCAGGTCGCCCGGCAGCTCGGCGTCGCCACCACCGACACCCCCGGGGCGCTGTTGGACAAGCTCATCGAGAGCGACACCTTCCAGGAGATGGTCCTGGGAATGACCGGAAATCCCCGCCTGGTCGAAGAGATCGCGACCATTCCGCCGTTGGCGATCTTCGCGATGTGGTTGGGCATGCTGCTCATCCCGTTCTTTGCAGCGAGCGCATCGGCGGAGTGCATCAGCATCGACCTGCGCAGCCGTGCCCTGCGCTTCGAGGCGCTGCGAACGGGCCGCTTGGAGCTGGTGCTGGGCCGCTTTGGCGGGCAGCTGGTGCTCACGGCGGTCGCTAGCGCGGTGGCGGTGGTGGTCGTGTGGTGGATGGGCATGCTGCTGATGGTCGGGAACTCCCCGCTGTTGCTTGGGTATTGGCTGGTGTTCATGACCGGCAAGGCGTGGTTCTTCAGCGTCCCCTTTGCGGGGATCGGGGTCGCGGCGTCCTCGCTCACGACCTCGCCGGCGTGGGCTCGGGTCATGGCCATCGGGGCCACTGCTGGCAGCTGGGTGGTGTACGGAGTGGCCCGCTACTTCGAGGGCGGGAGGTTCGAGATCCTCGCAGATCTGGTGCTCCAGCTGCTTCCACAGGGCTGGCTGCGAGCGCTGTGGGAGCCGGGTCTGGGGTGGGTCCTGCCGGCGCTGGTGTGCGTCATCCTCGGGGGGGCAGCGGTGGGCATCGGAGTCGTGCGCTTCATGGCGAGGGATCTGTGAAGAACGCGCTGGTCTTCGAAGAGGTCCACAAGTCCTACGGGCAGGCCCGAGCCCTCGATGGGCTCTCTTTCTCCGTTCCAACCGGGTCGATCTGCGGCTTCGTGGGGCCGAATGGGGCGGGCAAGACCACCACCTTCAGCGTGGTCGCGGGCTTTCTGAGTCCGAGCGCGGGCAAGCTGCAGATCCTCGACCTGGACCACTTCGATCCATGGCGGCTCAAGGGTCGGCTGGGGGTGCTTCCCCAGGATGCCGAGCTCTCGGATCGCCACACCCCGAACGAGCTACTCGTCCACCTCGGCCGCCTCCAGGGCATGGGGGCGAAGGCGGCGCGCAAAGAAGCGGCCCGGGTGTTGGAGCTGGTTCGGCTCGGGGATCGGGCGGGCTCCCGCATCGCCAGTCTGTCCCATGGAATGCGCCGTCGGGTCGCAGTGGGCTCGGCGCTGCTGGGCTCTCCGGAGCTCGTGCTGCTCGACGAGCCCATGGCCGGCCTCGATCCACTCCAGGCGAAGTCCCTTCGGGAGGCGCTGGCGGCGGTTCGGGGCAAGCAGACCCTGGTGGTGAGCAGCCACAACCTCGACGAGCTCGAGCGGCTCTGCGACTATGTCGTGATGATCGACAAGGGCCGGGCGCTGCGTCAGGGCTCGGTGAGCGAGGTCACGGGGCACTCGGAGCGAATGGACTGGGTGCTGGTGGGCGAGGCACCGCTCGAGGCGCTCCGTGCGGCATTGCCGAGCCATCGCTTTGACTTCGAGGCCGGTGTGCTGGTCCAGGAGCTCCCCGAGGGTGAAGATCTCGACGCGGCCAGCGTGGTGGTGGTGCGGGTGCTGGGTGAAGCCGGCGTCGGGCTGCGGGAGGTCCGCCGTGGCGTGGGCCTGGAGAGACAGTTCCTGGCGGATGCTCAGAGCAGCTGATCCGTCCACCGCTCGGTGAGGCGCGGGTAGCGAAGGGGTCGAAGCACATCGTCGGTCACCCAGTCGGTCAGACGAAGTGCGGTGCCCGAACGAGCGCCACACCAGGACCCAGGATAGACCGTCTACATGGCCGTCGAATGGAGTGACTCTCAGAGCGAATCGCTACAGAAGCTGTTGGACAGATATCCCGTAGCGTCTGGACAATGCGGCGTGCTTGCGCGAGCGATTCTCCCGATCGCGCGGAATCTCTCTGGTGAGGCCCGAGGCCTTCGCATCACGCCGAAGCCTGGTGTCGGCTACTTCGTGGTCACCAAGAGTGGTCGAAGCTGGCCCTGCCACGCTCTGGTGGCCGTTGAGGAGCATGGCGTGGATGCACTCACCGGACTTTCCGGGACACTCCTCCAGCATTACCTCGCAACATACTGGAAATATATCGAATATCTCGAAATGCAGCATCATAGCCTTCAGGAGCCGTTGTGCCCGTAGCCACCGCCCCCGACTTGCTCAACTTCGTTCGCAATCGCATCGCGGCCTTGTTGAGGACACCCGAGATGTGGACATGGGGGCCACTCGACGCTGTCGAGCTTCAAGTGCTTCAGCTCCTCGAAGTCGCCCATGTGGCAGCGGGCTCCACTCCGGACTGTGCCAAGGCCGTGCCACGCCGCTACTGGGAGCACCTTGAAGCCTCGAAATTACCAGGCTACAACCGCACACTTGCTGGGCGTCTTGGCCTTTCCCAAGAGCCCGATGACGCCTTCGTTCGGATCTTGAACTCGTTCGTGACGAGGGAGTGGAAGCTGATGACGGCTGCAACGAGAACGGGGGCGGGATTGCCCATCCGACCGGTTGAATTCGTGCAACCGCTATACGACGTCAATGGCGATGTTCACTACGCCGCGGGAGGGGTCTGACGTGTACGTCACCGCTCATCGTGTTGTGCGACCGGAGACAGGCGAAGAGGGCATCAATGCCTTCCTTCACATCCACGGGCCAGACTTTTCATGGCCGACGGAGCCGTGGCTCCTGCCCGAGAACAATCCGGGGAGGACCACCGGTCGACAAGTGGGCCTTGCCCCCGGGGGGAACCGCGTTCGCTCCTATCTCGATCTTCTTGCTCCGGACGAAACCCCGGCCGCCGAGATCAGCGCTGCGCTCACCGGCCTATGGCTGGAGCTCGTCGCGGACGAAGCGCTACCAGAGATTGAGCGGACCTTGCCGAACCCGGTCGTCTACGAGCGCGGGCCAGTCGTGATCAGGTTTGGTGTCGAAGGGGGACTTCGACCGGGCCGTCTCCTCGAACTCAACGAGCTGCGGCGATTCGTAGACCCATTCTCGGCCGCCTGGGAACCGCCGGACTGACGCCTCCCTTCCGGGTGCGAGGCCGAACCGATTGCAGATGAATGCGCGTCGGGGAGCTCGGGTGAGACGGGCTGTTCGCTATCTGCTGTGAGCACGGTGACCCCCCACTCGTGGGCGATGAGGGGATCGGCGCACCAGGACTTGGCGAGGGCTGCGGAGAGGAGCAGGCTGAGCATGGGGCCTTGGACCGCGGGAGGGAGCACGGGTTCCCAGAGTGTACTGAGATTACAGTCTGTGCGAAGGCCGGCCCTGGAGGCGAGCATATGGTGTCCTCGTCGCCCCACGAGTTCGGGGCATTCAAGGGCGTATTTCTCCCGACTTTGCTCTCGATCGTGGGGGTTGTGCTCTACCTACGGCTCGGCTGGGTCGTGGGGAACGCGGGCTTGCTCGGGGCCTTCCTCGTGGTGGGCTTGTCACTGGCGATCACCGCGGCCACGGCGCTGTCGCTGTCCTCCATCGCGTCGAATACCCGGGTCGGACCAGGGGGTCCCTATGCCATCCTCCACAGCTCCCTCGGCTACGAGGTCGGGGCGGCGATTGGATTCCCGCTCTACCTGACCCGTCCCCTCGGCACCGCGATGTACATCTTCGGCTTTCGCGAGGGGTGGATGTGGGTCTTTCCCAGCCACAACGCCCTGGCTGTCGACCTCATCGCCTTCGTGCTGCTGTTCGCCATCGCCCATCGGAGCGCGGACTTCGCGTTTCGGGTCCAGTATTTCGTGTTGGCGGTGATCGGCCTGTCGATCTTCTCGATGCTGATGAGCCCGCACACCCTGCACGCTGTGGGAGATGTGCCTTGGTGGGGAGACTTCCGGGGCTTTCCGGAGCGTGGGCTCGACGGTGCGACCTTCTGGCAGGTTTTTGCGGTGTTCTTCCCCGCGACCACGGGGATCCTGGCGGGTGCGAATATGTCGGGGGATCTGAGAGACCCGCGACGGGCGATCCCCTCCGGCACGCTGTGGGCGATCGCGGTGAGCAGCCTGGTCTACCTGGGAATGGCCTGGTGGGGCAGCCGGGTGGCGACTTCGGAACAGCTGCTCACCGACTACAACACCTACATCAGCCATGCGCGCTGGCCGGCTCTGGTGCTCCTGGGGCTGCTCGGAGCCACGCTGTCGGCAGGGCTGTCCAACCTGGTAGGAGGTCCGCGGATCCTGATGCCCATGGCGATCAATGGCCTGGTACCCGCGAGGGAATGGGTGGGTCATCTCGATGCCGATGGGGAGCCCCGCCATGCCCTGTGGCTCACCGGCGGGCTCACCCTCGTTGCGCTCATGCTGCGCGATCTCAACCTGATCGCGCCACTGCTCACGATGTTCTTCTTGATCACCTACGGGAGCCTGAACCTGGTGGTGTTGGTGGAGCGAGCCCTTCGGCTGGTGAGCTTCCGACCCACGTTGGTGATTCCCCAGATTGTACCGTTGCTGGGTTTGATCGGCTGTATTTTTGCGATGTACATCATCAACCCGACGGCGGCCTGGATGGCGGTGATGGTGATCGGCTCCATCTACGTGGGGGTGGGACGCCTGGAGCTCCCCACCACTCAGGAGGATGTTCGCAGCAGCATCTTCGAGGCTGTGGCGGAGTGGGCAGCGACCCAGGTGGGATCGAGCACCGACAACAACCCACGGGCCTGGCGGCCGAATCTGCTGATGCCGCTCTGGGACACCGGGGATCTGGAGGGTGAGGTCGAGCTGCTCCACGATCTGGTGGCCCCCGAGGGAACGATCAAGCTGCTGGGACTGGCACCGATTGAGGCCAAGCAGAGCCTGCTACCCAAGCTACAGGCTCTGCAGCAGCGCTTCTCCGAAGGTGGAGTGCTCTGTACGGGGACCCTCGTCGACAGCGCGGAGTTCACCGCGGGGATCGTGGTTGGACTCCAGGCGCTTCAGAGCGCGCTCTTTCGGCCCAATCTGCTGGGATTGACCGTGCCGCCGCGGGCCGAACACCGCTCAGCGCTCAATGTGGTGATCGCCCAGGCCCAGCAGGCCCAGGTAGGGGTGCTCCTGGTGGCGCTGAACCGGGAGCAGGGCTTGGGTCGACGTCAGCGGATCAACCTCTGGATCCGGGTCCCAGACGATATCTCGGAGGTCCCGTCGAGCACGGGTGTCTGGTCCCATGGGCTGTCTCGGGAGGCGGTCCAGGCTGCGGTGGCTGCGGGGAATACCGATCTGATCCTGCTGTGCGGAGTGCGTCTGGCACGGGCCTGGGGGGCAAAGCTCACGCTTTGTGCGGCGCTCCCGGAGGGGCAGGACGGGGAGCTGGCGGAGCGCTATCTCGGCGCCCTGGTCGACAACGCCCGGCTTCCGAGCGGGACGATGGTGAGGCGCTTCCCGGGCGCGTTCACCGAGGCGATCACTCGGGGACCCGAGGCAGATCTCCAGCTGCTCGGTCTTCAGGCGGAGCCAAACTACGGCTTCATCGAGCGGGTGGTCACTGCCACCGGCACGACCTGCGTGTTCGCGATGGACTCGGGGTTGGAGAGCGCGTTGGCATAACCCCGATCTCTTGAAACGGTTCACGGAGCGAGCAGGCGGGGGGAATTCGGAGGGCTCCGGTCGAGCGAGCCGAGGACTCGGTTGAAAGCCCCTGCGAATTGTGTTCAGCTTTGCCCATTCTTCTGGAGGTTCTCATATGCTGACTGTCTTGTTCTCCGTAGGCCTCGCTGCTTCCGAACCCCAGGGCCCAGTTACGGCCGAAGAGCCTCCGCTCCCGGGTGAGCGGGTCGACCTGAACCGGGAGACCCGCCCCTCACGTTGGCTGGGTACTGCGGGCCTGTTGACTTCGGCCGCTGGGGGCCCCGTCGCCTTCGGCGGCGGGGTCCTCTGGTTCTCCGGGGCGGTCAACGACGACAATGGACGCGCGGCGGCGGGAGTGGGGGTTATGGTGGCCGGAGGCACGGCGCTGGTGGCTGGGCCGCCGATGCTCTTGGGCGGCACGATGCGCACCGCCCACATCCTCCAGGACAATGGTGTGCCGATCAACCGCACCCTCGGCTGGGTCGGTTGGGGCCTGTATGGAGTGGGTGGCTTTGGCTTCGCTGCCTCTGTGATCGATCCGAATATAGCCATCGTCACTAGCCCGCTACTGGTCGCGTCGGTGGCGTTCGGCGGGCTTCAGTCTCTCAAGAACCATGGTGCGAGGCGGCGCGCCATCGCGATGGGGACCCGCCTCGAACAGCCCGCAGGCCGGGTGGTGTACAGCGTCGCGCCCTGGGTCGACTCCACCGCCATCGCCGAGCGCCGTCCCCCCGCGCGGGGCCTGGCGCTGGTGGGATCGTTCTAGCGGCTTCGGGGGTATCGGTGGTCGGTTTGCGATGTGATGCTCCGATATTATGCGATCGCTCTCGGGCGGGATAGAGCGGGACTCATGATGATCTCGACCCTGTTGCTGTCTTCCGCTATGGCCATCACCCCGGTCCAAAATCCGCGCCAGCGCGCGGCCGTCAACCGCTGTCTCAGCCAGTGGGGCGAGACGCCGTTCACCGAGGAATCCCCGTTCCGGGTGCTCTCCACCACGGTCCGGGTGATGGGCTTCGGCAGCGACGAGGTCGTCGAGAAGCCAACGGAAAAGCCCGAGCTGGTGCTGATCGAGCCCAGCGTGAATGTGCTCACAAAGACCACCTATAAGCTTCACAATCCAAACGGGTGGTACTGCTTCAACACCAATGTCGGGGTGCTCTCCAAGATCGTCTTCAATGCCCACTGCGGGGCCAACCTCGCGGACTCCCGCTCAGGCGCTCAGGTGCTGGCCAACTCCGAGACCAATGGCGGGGTCGTGGTGCTGGGCGAGATCGAGGTGCAGCGCGACTGCAAGGGTCAATCGAAGCCGGCCGCCGAGCCGAAGCCGGCCGCCGAGCCCAAACCGGCCGCCGAGCCCAAACCGGCCGCCGAGCCCAAACCGGCCGCCGAGCTCGTACCCGTGCCGGCTCCCTGATCCCCGGGGCCTGTAGATGCTGAGTCTTCGCGGTCGGTCCACGCCGATCCTCGCGCTCGGGCTGCTCCTCGCTGCGGTCGCGGTAGGGGTGGGCTATTCCCGCCGAGCGAGCTTCCAGGAGCGCCTCCGGTTGGAGGCCGCCACGGGCGCAATCCCGCTGTTCACGGCGGCTCCTTCGGTGCAGCTGTTCAACCGCAAGGGCGAGACCGTGGCTCTGGAGAGCTACCGGGGCCGGATGGTGCTGGTGAACTTCTGGGCCACCTGGTGCGGGCCCTGTGTGGCCGAGATGCCATCGATGATCGCGCTACACAGCCAGCTCGACCCGGCGGATATCGCCTTCGTGTCCATCGCCGAGGACGACTCCTGGCCCCCGGTCGATGGCTATCTCCGGCGCAGCCCGCTGCCCTTCGACCTGTACCGGGACCAGCCGCCTCGGGTCGAGATCTTGTTCGACACGACATCCTACCCGACGACCTTCTTGATCGATCGCGATGGGCAGGCGCTGTACCGGTTCAGCGGGGGCCGGGACTGGAGCGATCCCGTGATCCGAGAGCTGCTCGCCCTGGACGGGGTGGGACTCAGGCCTGGAGCCACTCGCTGAGAGCCCGTACCTGCCGGGCGATCTCGGTGGAGGCGGTGCCCCCGAGGCTGGTGCGGCGCTCGGCTGCGGCCCGGGGATCGAGCCAGCTCATGGCGTCGGCGTCGAAGGCGGGGTGGTGCGCGCGGAGCACGTCGAGGGTGAGGGCGCTGAAGTCGGTGTCCCGACCCTCGCACCAGGCGACCAGGCGCCCGGAGACGTGGTGGGCGTCACGGAAGGGCACGCCCTTGGCGGCGAGGTAGTCGGCCAGCTCGGTGGCGAGCAGGAAGTCGCCGATGAGCTCGGCCTCGTAGCGATCGCGGTACACCGACAGGGTCCGCCACATTCCCGCGGTGATGCGCGCGCAGGCGGTGGTGGTGTCGAGGGCGTCGAACAGGGCCTCGCGGTCTTCCTGGAGGTCGCGGTTGTAGGCCAGCGGCAGGCCCTTGACCATGGTGAGCAGGGCGTTGAGATCGCCGATGACCCGCCCGGACTTGCCACGAACCAACTCGGCGGCGTCGGGGTTGCGCTTCTGGGGCATGATGCTGGAGCCGGTGGCGTAGGCCTCGCCGGTTCGCACGAAGCGGAACTCCGCCGTAGACCAGAGCACGAGCTCTTCGGCCATGCGCGACAGGTGGACCATGGCGATGGCGCACACGCTGGCGGCTTCGAGCTGGTGGTCCCGGGCGGCCACGGCGTCCATGGCATTGGGCACGGGTGCACAGAAGCCGAGGAGCTGGGCGGTGTAGGGACGGTCGATGGGGTGGGGGGTGCCGGCCATGGCGCCCGCGCCGAGGGGGCAGCGGTCGAGGCGGGCGAGGGCATCGGTGACCCGGTCGGCATCGCGGGAGACGGCCCAGGCGTGGGCGAGCAGGTGGTGGCCGAGCAGGATGGGCTGCCCGCGCTGGAGGTGGGTGAAGCCGGGCATGAGCACGTCTCCATCGGCCTCTACGCGAGAGATCAGCGCGGCGACGAGGTCCCGCAGGGCGTCGCGGAGGGAGCCCATTCGGGTGCGCATCCACAGCCGGACGTCGGTGGCGACCTGGTCGTTGCGAGAGCGTGCGGTGTGGAGCTTTGCGCCGACGGGCCCCACGAGCTCGGTGAGCCGGGACTCGACCGCCATGTGGATGTCTTCGTGCTCGGCGGTGGGCACGAAGGCGCCGCTCTCAAGCTCCAAGGCGACCTGATCGAGCCCGCCCAGCAAGGCAGACAGCTCGTCTTCATCGAGCAGCCCGACCCGCTGAAGCCCACGGGCGTGGGCCCTGGAACCCTCGATATCCTCGGCCCACATGCGCATATCGACGCCGAGGCTCTCGGAGAACTGGACCATATCCTGGGCGGGTCCTGTAGAGAACCGACCGTCCCAGAGGGCCATTCAGGACGCCCCGCCGGTCTTGCGCCGGACGCTGCCCCAGGTGGCATAGGACAGGCCGTAGAGCTTGAGGAAGCCCTCTGCTGCGTTGCGATCGAAGGTGTCGCCATCGGAGTAGGTGGCCAGCCCGTCGTCATAGAGGCTGTATGGGGAGCGACGACCGGTGATGCGCGCCAGGCCGGCGCTGATCCGCACCCGGACATCGCCGGTGACCTGGACCTGGGTGGCGCCGATGAAGGCCTGCATGGCCTGGCGCAGAGGACCGAACCACAGCCCATCGTAGATGAGGGTGGCGAAGTCCTGGGAGATGCGGCGCTTGTAGTGGAAGGTGGGCCGATCGAGCACGATGCGCTCGAGCTCGGTGTGGGCCATGAGCAGCACGGTGGCGGCGGGACCCTCGTAGACCTCGCGGGACTTGAGGCCGACGACGCGGTTCTCGACCATGTCGATCCGACCGACGCCGTACTTGCCGGCGAGATCGTTGAGCCGCTCGAGCAGGACGACCCCGGGGAGCTCTTCGCCGTCGATGCTGACGGGTAGGCCGCCGCGGAAGCCGAGGGTGATCTCGACACTGCCCTTGGGGGCCTGGGAGGGGTCCTGGGTCATGAGCCAGGCGTCCGGCGGGGGCTCGTTCCACAGGTCTTCCATCTCGCCGCACTCGATGGCGCAGCCCCAGATGTTCTGGTCGATGGAGTAGGGCTTTTCTTTGGTGACGGGGATGGGGATGTTGCGCTCGAGGGCGTAGTCGATCTCCATCTCGCGGGTGAGGAGCTCCCACTCGCGGAGAGGCGCGATGATGCCGAGCTGGGGGGCCAGGCACTGGGCGGCGACCTCGAAGCGCACCTGGTCATTGCCCTTGCCGGTGCAGCCGTGGGCGATGGCATCTGCGCCGTGCTCGAGGGCGACCTCGACCAAGCGCTGGGCGAGCAGGGGCCGGCCCAGGGCGGTGTGCAGCGGGTAGGAGCCCTCGTAGAGCGCGCCGGCCTGAATGGACGGGAAGACGAACTCGCGGACGAAGCGCTCGCGCAGATCGTCGACGACGGCGACCGAGGCCCCGGTGTCCAGGCCCTTCTGGCGGATGGCGGGCAGGTCTTCGCCCTGGCCGAGATCGCCGGTGTAGGTGATGATCTCGGCGTTGTAGCGCTCTTTGAGCCAGGGAATCATGCAGGAGGTGTCGAGGCCTCCGCTGTATGCACACACGATCTTCAAGTGGACCTCCGAAGCCTCGGGGAGTAGCGCGCGGGCCGCAGATGCACCACTATGAGAGGCATGAGCACCGCACCTCCAGAGCTGGCCGTCCACGAAGAACAGGGGTTCCTTGTGTGCACACTCAGTCCGGGTCGTAGTCGCTCTGCGGACGATGCGGTGGGTTTCTTCCTGCTCCCGATCCTGATCGGGAGCACGGTGGCGGCCACGAGCTACCTGGTGCTCTACCTGGGCATCGCGTGGATGGGAGACGACCCTGCCATCGTCTTGGTCCCATGGCAGGGGGCCTTTGGCTGGCTCGGCGGGCTGGCCTGGTTCATCAGCAGCCTGGTGCTGTGGCGCAGCGCGCCGGGGGTGTCGCGCACCGCAGAGCTCAAGCTGGACACCGACAGCGTCACCCTGATCGAGTACGGCGGCGTTGGGTTCTACGCGCTGCTGCGCGAGCTTCGCGGGGCGGCGGTGATCCGGGATCGCTCCCAGTTCGTCCAGCTCACCCGGGACGGCGACAAGCCGCTATTGCTGCCCATGGGAGGCAATAGCGAACAGGCGGCGGTGTGGGTCGCCGACCTGATCCAGGACCGGATCGACTCGTGACCCTGGACTCGCCGCCAGAATCCCTCGCGGTGTCCTACGATCTTCACGGCGTGCGCTGCGAGGTGCGGCCCCAACGGATGCGGCCCCTGTGGCTCCAAGCCCTGTACGCGCTGTGGGCCGGGGGCGGCATGCTGCTCGGCGTCCTGGCGGCGGGGGCGGTCGGTTCCTGGGCGCTGTGGACCGGCGATGGCCTGTGGTTCGTGTGGCTCGCGCCGGTGTTGGGCTGGTGGGCGGCCCTGGTGTGGCTCTTCGCCATGGACCGGGCGCGCCAGGTCGAGCGGCTGGAGGTCCGGGTCGGCGAGGGCTGGCTGATCATTCGGCATCGCGTCGCCAACCTGCTCGACGAGGTCGGGGGCAAGCGCCCGGACCCTGAGGTCGAGATGGTGGTGACGGAGGTCGAGCGGATCGACCTGCGGGAGTGCCTGGACTGCCGGGTGATTCAAGGCCCCGTGCTGCGGGTGCAGCGCCTGGGGGCCGAGCCCGTGCAGATCCCCATGCGCAGCCACACCCTCGACGAGATCGGCTGGCTGGCCGGGGCGATTCAGCAGGGTATCCGAGACGCCCGACACAGCGAAGAGCCCGCGCCGGTCGCCCTGCTCGGGTTGCTGGCGACCGAGGGTGTGGGGCGCTGATCAGGCCTCGGCGGCTTCGCGCTTCTTGGGCTCGATATGCTTGTAGGTGTACTCGTCCTCGCCCTGAAAATCCTTTGCGGGACGCCAGTTGCTGTCGAGGACCTCGGTGACGACGGAGAGCATCAGGTAGGTCTTGATGGCCTCCAGCGGGTCGAGCTGGGCCTCGTCTTCTTCTTCGTCGGCGTCGCGCTCGAACAGGGCCATGAGGGCCTCGTCGAGGATGTGGGGCTGGGCGCGATTGCTATTGCGGGCGCGCTCGGGGAGGGTCTCGTCGAGGGGCATGAGGTCGGGCACGGTGGCGTTGACCTTGGCCTCGGCCTCGCGGATCTGGGCCCAGGTGGCGGAGCGCAGGCGGCCGCCGGCCAGATCGAACATCCGCACGATGACCCCGGTGAGGTAGACGGAGACGCCGGCGGTGACGCCCTCGAGATTCTCGGCGTTCTCTTCGATGAACCGGGTGAGGCGGCGCTGGTCCTTGAGGAGCCGGGTGAGGGCGGCCTGGTGGTTCTCGGGCTGGTCGCCGATGGCTTCGGACCAGGCGTGGACCTGGTCGCGCGGGATGATGGGGTTGGGCATAGGGGTACTCCGTGCGCGGCTGGCGCGTGTCTCTCGAAGCTGGCCGTTATCGCGGGCTCCCGGACGGGTCCAACCTCAGCTCGCCAGGAGCACCTCGGAGACACGGATGCGGGTCTCGCCGGTGCGCCTCTCGATGAACCAGCGGTCGAGCCCGGCCTGATCGACGCTGTCGCGGACCCGATGGATGAGCACGTTGAGGTTGTTGCGCACATAGGAGCGGTGGGCGCGGCCCCAGATCAAGGTGGCCAGGCGGTCGTCTCTGCACCAGCCCCGCTCCGCCCCGGCCGGTTGTTCGAGCCAGTTCTTGCCGAGCACGTGGAGCAGGGCCACGCGGTTGGCGGCCTGGATGCGGGCGACCGCAGCGCCGTCGGAGAGGGTGGCGCGCTCTGCGAGGAGGTCGACCTCGAGCCGGTAGGGCAGGGCGAGATCGGCGGGCCGGACCGTGGCGCCCACTCCGGTGTCTTCTCGGATGAGGTAGCGCACTCCGTCGACCGTGAATGGGATGCCGGGCTCGATCCGCTCGACCTCGGCCCCGTCGTGGACCAGCCATAGCTCTGTGGAGCCGACCCGGATGAGTGTTTTGGGGCGATCGGGCAGGACGAATATCGCCCGGTCGACGGCCCAGGCGAGGGGGCCGTCCAGCTGCTCGAGGCGCAGGGAGGAACAGAGCGGGGGCGCGCTATCCGACAGTCGGGCCTCGATCTGGTGGCCGAAGCGGACCAGGCAGCCCGGGGAGAGAGGGGCCTCGCCTCGGACCTGAACCCCGTCGACGAAGGTTCCGTTGGTGGAGCGGAGGTCGCGGATCCGGACCTCCTCCCCCTCGCGGAAGAGCAGAGCATGATGGCCCGAGATGCTCTCGTCGCGGAGCACGATGCGGTTGGAGGAGGAGCGTCCAACGCTGACGGGCTCGGGCCCGATGGGCTCGATGTGCACGATATTTCCGGAGTGGAGGATCTGCAGGATCAACGGAGAGCGGTCCTCGGAGAGGGCTACAGCGTACCTGTTTGCGGGGCGGGGTGGAACACGCGATGGAAACGGGCACTGCGGGGCTTCCTCTCCCAGGCCGACAGATCGGTGGCGCGCATCTCCTCGAGCAGAGCGAGGAGCTCGTCCCGGGTCAGCGGGCGGGGCTGGGTGGCGAGAGCATCCTGGAGGTCGGCGTAGAGCGCTTCCCCGGCGACCTGCATCGCGAGACCGGCTACCAGAAACTGCCGGTCGGCGTTGGGGTGGATGCGGTCCGAGAGGAGGCCACCGATGCCGGGGGTGCGGCGAACCCACAGGCCGACATCGACGGTGGCGCGGTTGGCCCAGGCGGGATCGAGCACATAGCCATCCCGCTCCATCCAGGTGTACATGGACTCGATGACGGCGTCCTGGCGCCGCATCTGTTCGAGGTGGTCGACGGCGCGCCACTCCCCGAGGATCGCGAACCGGGGGTCGTAGAGCAGGTCGGCGGGGGCGGCCAGGGAGTCGACCTCGATGCCGAGAGCCTCGAACATCTGTGGGTTCTCGGCCTGGGGAAAGCGGGTGGAGTCCAGGGGGAGATCGTCTGGACCGCCCGCCAGGGAGAGCGCCCACGGGCCGATCTCGGAGCAGAACAGCTCCCCGGGGTTGGACCCGTCGAAGGCCTCGTCGTAGTCGATGGGGGCGCCGTTCGCGATTCGGTCGTAGGCCAGGGCGGCTCCCCGGGCGGCGAGCTCGGGGTCTTCGTAGCGGAGCACGACGATGCGACCGAGTCCGTGCTCGAGGAAGTCATCGAGGGGCTGAACCAGCGCGCCCTTCTCGAGGTAGGCCTCGATGGTCCACAGCTTCCCATCGGCGTCGACATGGACCATGGCGTTGTGACTGAACTGGCTGTCGATGCGGCCGATATAGGCGATGCCGGCGCTGGAGAGGGCCTCTCCGCGGGTGACGAGGATGTCGCCCGCCCTCAGATCCTCGGGGCCGGCGAAGCTCGGAGTGGTGAGCCAGGGCTCGGCGTCGACGCCGGCGATGTACAGGTGGTCGCCGAGGTATCGGGTGGCGAGGTCGAAGCGTCGGGCGCCGGTGATGCACTCGGGGGTGAGCTCTCCATCGGCCTGGAAGCGGGCGAGGCGGTCCTGGAGCGCGATGCGGGCCTGGAAGAGATCGTCGAGGGTGCCGACCCCGTCGGTGAGGGCGTCTTCGAGGTCGACATCGGCGGGGGTGAGCACGCTGAGCCGGTCGAATACCTCTTGCAGCACGGGCTCGCAGCGCTCCGCCTCGAGGGAGGCGACGCTGCGGTGGATCCGGGCGACCTCCTCGGAGAGCACGACGGGCTGGGAGAAGGCGAGGGAGGTGAGCGCGATGAGCATGGTGGACTCCTTGGATGAATAGGAGTCACCTGCTGCGGTAGAACGGGCGCTTACGATGACTTACTTCAGGGTAAGTCCTTCATCATCTCGAGGGCGATCTCGACGGCGCGTCGCATGGACTTTTCGAACTCGGACACCACGGCCTTCTCGATCTGGCTGCCGACGAAGCGCATCTTCACCTCGATGGTGCCGTCCACGACGCGACGACTGCCGTCGGCGTGGGGATCGATGCGGGTGCAGCCGGCGACTCGGACCCGGTCGCCGAGCATGGGGAGCTCGACGATCCAGTCGAGCTTGGAGCCGGCGGCATCGAAGCGGTTCTCCTGCTCGTACGACAGGCGCTTGGCGCCCAGGGCCTTGGCGACGAGGGCGGGGAGATCGTTTCCGGAGACGAACTTGAGGCGACGGACCTGGATGGGCCCCTCGTCGCGCTCGACCAGCACCTCGGAGGTCATGCCGGTGTGTTCGCGCAGGCGCTCGCGGAAGGCATCGCTCTCGAACACCTCCCAGGCGACTTCTGGACTCACGGGCAACCTGCTCTCGACGAATAGCTTCTGCACTACGGCCTCCGGGGTGTGCGAATGTACCCAGGTGGGCGGCGGACGCAAAGCGCGGTAGTGACCCGCGGAGGCTCCAACCCGTGCATCCCGCTCTCAAGCTCGGCTGGTCGGTGTTCATCGTCTGGCACCTGTTCGTGATGACGGTGAGCATCGCGCGGCGCACACCGGTGGGCGAGGCATTGCACGGCATCACCGACCCCTACCAGTGGACCTTCGGCCTGCACCAGAACTGGCCGATGTTCGCGCCCAACCCGCGCCTGGAGACCTCCTGGCTGGTGGTCGATGGCAAGCGCGCCTCGGATGGGGAGTACGAACCGGTGGGCATGCCTCATGGGACCCCCGACCCCCACGGCACGATCTGGCTCTACGACCGCTCGGGCAAGCTGGAGCGCAACGCCGCCTCCCGCGAGTACCTGCGCACCGCATTCGTTCGCTGGGCCTGTCGCACCCACGAGCCGGCTCTCGCCGCGGTCCGACTCGCCGAGATGATCCAGGCCACGCCGCCCCCAGGCTCCAATCCAGGTCCCCGGGAGAGCTGGCCGGTCGTGCGCAAGGAGCTCAAGGAGTGGCGATGCAAGGGCTACTGAAGCTCTGGGACCGGCTGTGGTTCGCCCGGGTCGACGCCCGGGACCTGGCGGGGATGCGCATCGCGATGGGGCTGTTGCTGCTGGTGTGGCATGTGTTCATGTGGCCGGATCTGGATCTGCTCACCCTCGACGGGCCCATGGATATGCAGCTCCTCCACAACAAGTGGACCCCCTACCGGCTGGACTTCTTCGATGGCTACACCCTCGCGGAGCTTCAGGGGGTTCATATCGTAGGGGGGCTGCTGATCCTGGCCTTCACAGTGGGTGCGGGAACGCCGGCGGTGAGCTGGCTGATCCTGATCGGGTTGGCGACCTATTGGCACCGCTCTCCCTGGATCCAGAACGGCGGCGACCGCCTGACTCGGATCATGATGTTCTATATGTGCTTGAGCCCGTGTGGCCGGGCCTGGTCGGTGGACTCCTGGCTGGCGCGCAGGCTGGGCCGACCGCTCAAGACCGACGCGCCGATCACTGCGATCCGCCTGATCCAGCTGCAGATGGTGGTGATGTACACCTACACCGGCATCGCCAAGCTCGAGGGCTTCACCTGGCACCAGGGCACCGCGCTGTACTACTCCTGGCTGGACGTGTCTTATGTGCGCTGGCCCGAGCTCATGGAGACGCTGGTGGGCTACGCGCCCATCCGGTGGATCGGCTCGATCGGCGTGTGGGGCACGCTGGTCTGGGAGGTTGGCTTCCTGCCGCTGATCGCGTGGAAGCGCACGCGGGTTCCGACGCTGATCGCGGGTCTGGTCTTCCATGGGGGGATCTGGCTCACCCTGGCGGTGGGGATCTTCAGCTGGGCGAGCGTGTGGGGCTACCTGGTCTTCCTCGAGCCGGGCTGGGCTCATCGCCTCGCAATGCGCTTCGGTCTGGATTCAGAGGACCCAGCCGGGTAGGGGCGGCCATGCCCTTGCTCCGCCTGCTCCGATACGCCGCAAGCCACCGTGGTCGGATCTCAGTCGCTGTGCTCACCAGCGCACTGAACAAGCTCTTCGACCTCGCTCCACCGCTGCTGATCGGGCTGGCGATCGACACCGTGGTCGAGCGGGAGGGCTCCTGGTTGGCGGGCGTGGGCGTGGTGGATGTGTACACCCAGCTCATCGTTCTGGCCGTGCTCACCGTGGTGATCTGGGGCCTGGAGTCGGTGTTCGAGTATGTGCTCGGCGTGCTGTGGCGAAACCTGGCCCAGACCATCGAGCACGATCTGCGGCTGGATGCCTATCGCCATGTGCAGGAGCTCGATCTGGGCTGGTTCCACGAGCGCTCGACGGGCGGGCTGATGTCCGTGCTCAACGACGATGTGAACCAGCTCGAGCGCTTCCTGGACGGGGGCGCCAACGCGATGATCCAGGTGGGCACCACGATGCTCCTGGTCTCCGCGGCCTTCTTCTGGGTCAGCCCCACGGTGGCGATGTTGGCCATGCTCCCGATCCCGTTCATCCTGGCGGGTAGCTTTGCCTTTCAGCGGCGCATCGGGCCTCGCTACGCAGCGGTTCGGGCCCGTGCGGGGGATCTGAATGGCCAGCTCGCCAACAACCTGGCGGGTATCGCGACCATCCAGGCCTACACCGCAGAGGCGGCCGAGGCCGAGCGCATCGAGGGGCTCTCCGAGGGCTATCGCTCGGCGAATCGGGCAGCGATCGCGCTGTCCAGTGCGTTCTCCCCGCTGATTCGTATGGTGATCGTGGTGGGCTTCGTCGCGACCCTGGTGGTGGGTGGGTGGCAGACCCTGGACGGGACCATCGAGGTCGGCGCCTACAGCACGCTGGTGTTCTTGACCCAGCGCTTGCTCTGGCCGCTCACCCGCCTGGGCGAGGTCTTCGACCAGTACCAGCGCGCCATGGCGAGCACGGCACGCATCCTCGACCTGCTCGACACTCCGATCACTCTGATCGATGGGCAGCAGCCCCTACCCGAGCCCCGCGGCGAGGTGGTCTTCGACCGGGTCAGCTTCGCCTATCCGGGCCGAGAACCTGCGCTGCATGAGGTCAGCTTCACGGTGCCTGCGGGCTCGACGGTGGCCATCGTCGGGTCGACCGGGGCGGGCAAGAGCACGCTGATCCGTCTGCTGCTCCGGTTCTACGAGACCCGCTCGGGACGGGTGACCGTAGATGGGCACGATGTGCGGGAGCTCAAGCTCGCGGATCTGCGCGGGGCGATCGGGCTGGTCGCCCAGAGCGCCTACCTATTCGCCGGCACGGTCGCCGAGAATGTGCAGCTCGGCCGGCCGGATGCGGGCCCCGCAGCCTTGGTGGATGCGGCGGTGGCGGCCGAGGCCAACGCGTTCATCGAGGCGCTTCCAGACCGCTGGGAGACGGCCATCGGGGAGCGCGGAGTGAAGCTCTCCGGGGGCCAGCAGCAGCGCCTCGCCCTGGCTCGTGCGGTGCTCAAGGACCCGCCGATCTTGGTGCTCGACGAGGCCACCTCCGCCGTCGACAACGAGACCGAGGCGGCGATCCAGCGCTCTCTGGAGAGGGTCGGGCAGGACCGAACCGTGCTGGTCATCGCCCACCGGCTGTCCACGGTCCGCAACGCCGACCGAATCATCGTGCTCGAGGGCGGCCGGAAAGTCGAAGAGGGCGACCACGACGCGCTGATCGCAGCGGACGGGGTGTACGCGAGGCTGTGGCGGATCCAGACCGGGGCGGCTTGATCAGCAGGGCGGCAGCTTGGGGCTCTTCTTGATCCACTGCACGAACCAAACCGAGGGGAAGGTGCGCTCGAGGGCGGTGCTCTTGAAGTCCTTCATCTCGGTGCCCCAGGGCGTTGCTCCGATCGAGCCGACCTTGACCGAGGTGGTGGGGGCGGCGACCCAGACGTCTTCGCTGCAGACCTCCATGCGGGCGTAGGTGTAGCCGGCGGCGTCGATCACCTCTTTGACCACGCCGATGCGGTAGTCCTGGGCCTCCTGAGGAGGTGCGTCCGGATCGGTGGGAGGGGCCTGGGTCTGTGGGCAGACGAGGGGGGTCGCCCCGGCGGCCCACTTGTCGACGAAGAGGATCTGGTCGAAGGTGCGATCGAGGGCCTTGGAGTGGAAGGCCTCCATGCCCATACCGCCGGTCATCTCGACGGTCTGTCCGACCTGGTACTGAACGACGGGGCCGGCGACCCAAGCCTCGGAGCCGCAGTTGTCGAGGCGGGCGAAGGTGTATTTCTCGGTGGAGATCGTCTCCAGCACGACCCCGGCCCGGCTGATCGGGGCTTCTGGAGTGGGCGGGGCTTCGATCGGGGGGGCGGCTTCCTTGGGGGCGGGGGAGGTTGGCGGGGCCTCGCCACAGGCGATGAACAGGACCGATCCCAACAGGACAACAGAGACACGCATCACAAAACACTCCAAGACTACGGCGCCAAGCCTCGGGCAGTCTATCATCGCTTCGGGGTCTGCCCGGCGTCATGAAGCGTCAGCATGGGGGGCCGGCAGGAGGCTGCGATTCGTACGGTCGAGCACGAGGTCGAGGTGGAGATCCCCCGGATCAAGGGGTCGCGCTTCATCGGCATGCTCGCTCCTGCGGGCTCCGAGGAGGCGGCGATGGAGGTGATCGAGCGCATCCGCGCCGCGCACCCGTCGGCGACCCATTGGGTGTATGCGTGGCGGATCGATCCGGAGCGGACCCGCTCCACGGATGACGGGGAGCCCTCGGGCACGGCGGGGCGGCCCCTGGCTGACCGGCTCAAGGGCCACGAGCTGGAGGCGGTGGTGCTGGTGGTGGTTCGCTACTACGGTGGCACCAAGCTCGGTACCGGTGGGCTGGTTCGGGCCTATGGCGCTGCGGCTTCCGCGGTCATCGACGCGGCCGAAGTCGTGGAGATCGACCGCCGCACGACGGTCGTAGTGACGGTCCGACCCAAGCTGGAGGGGCCGATTCGTGGCGTGGCGCGCCAATTCCCGGCGGAGCTGGTGGAGACGGAGTGGGGAGCAGAGGTGCGGATGGTGTTCGCGGTGGTCCAGGACGCGGTCGAGGAGTTCGAGTACGCGGTGATGGAGCGAAGCGCGGGGTCTGCCGGGGTCCACAGACCCTAGATCCCCCCCAAGACCCCGGCTAGCACAGCATTCCTGGCCTCCCAGGTCTGGGGCGACGGGGACCCGGGACGCAGTGCGGTCCAAGACTGGTTCCACCGGTCCTCGTCCTGCCAGACGATCGCTCCGAGCGCATCTTCGACATCTGTGGTGGGGTCGAAGAGCGCGGGCGTGTGAACCTGATGCTGGGCATGGCAGGCGGAGCACTGGGCGGCGATCTGGAGCACGCCACGGGCCTGAGCGCCGCGAGCGTCGACCTTGCGGAGGGCGGCAGCGGTGGCATGGAGGGCGTCGAGGCCGCCGACCCCCTCGATGCCAGGGAGATCACCTCCCTTCTCGAGGTCGGTCATGGCACGCTTGAAGCGCTTGGTGTCCTCGGAGCGCACGGCCTCGGAGGCGTCGAAGAGTGCGATGAGGTGGCCCCCCATGGTCTCCTCGCGCTCCATCATCTGCTGCTCTGTGCGCATCCAGCAGCCGGTGAGCCCCATGAAGAGCGGGGTGAGAGCCCACACCCGATGGGTGAGAAGACCCATCAGGCCCAGCCGGGCTTGAGCTCGAAGGAGCGGAGCCACGGGGCCTCGGTGCAATCACACTGTGCGGAGACGTCCACCCCGTCGAGGTGCAGGTCGGCCAGCATGGTCTCGACGGTACGGACCCAGAGGTTGGGATCGACCTGCTCGGGCACGGCGACGGTCATCGAATCGAGCCAATCGGACTGGCCGTAGATGGCCTCGATGACTTCCTTTCGGAGAGCGGTGAGTGCGTCCTGGTTCATGATACCTCCCGTGGTCTGCTGAGAATCTGTATTGCGGATCGAAGCGCGGCGGAAGGCTCGCCCTCAGTGTTGATGGTGTGCAGGAGTCGTGCCGTGTCCTGGGAGGGTGCTTCCCAGGCGCCGCGGGCCTTGTGATAGATGGCCAGATCGGCATCGGAAGGATCGTTCACCCGGTTGGCCAGGCGCTCGGCGACGATCGCCGGATCGGCCTCGGCGATGAGCAGCTTCGTGGGCAGCCCGAGCTCGCGCCCGAGCTCGATGAGCGACTGGCGCCAGGCCTCGCGACCGAAGCTGGCATCGACCACGACCCGCTTGCCTTGGGCGAGGAGCTGGCGAGCCTCGGCGAAGAGCGCGTCGTAAACCGCATCTCGGGCCTGGAGGGTGTAGGAGGGGGCCTCGGTCTGGCGCTTGCGGAGTGCATCGGTGCGGAGGACCGTGAAGCCGCTGTGCTCGGCCAGCTGCTTGGCCAGGGTGGACTTGCCTACCCCAGGCAGCCCGCCGATCCCGACCAGCATCGGCCGCTTGGCGGGGGCTTCCAGCCGGGCCAGGGCGTGGAGCAGGTGTCGCAGCAGCCGCTTCGGCCGGCCCTGGAGCTTGGCGATCTTGGCTCGGATGAGCGAGCGGTGCCCGGTGTAGAGCTCGATGAGCAGGGGGTCTACGGGGCTGTCGCCCGCCCAGCCCTGCCACAGCGCCGCCTCGAGATCCCAGCGGCCATGCACGGCGGAGAGCTCCATGGCCAGGAAGGCGATATCCTCGATGGGGTCGCCGACCGCGAGGCTCTCGTTGAACGCGACCCCGTCGAGCACCACCACCTGGTCATCGATTCGGTACACATGCTCGGTTCGCAGGTCTCCGTGGAGCAGCTTGCCTTGCTTGGAGCGGGTGTCCAGGGCCCCGGCGGCTCGGTCCAGGCTCCCGGCCAGAGCGGTGCGCAGCCGCGTGGCGGAGATGGGCAGATCGCCCAGATCGATCAGCTCGGCGAGGTTTTCCCACATGCGGCGCTCGACCTCGTCGGGCAGCGCAGATGCGGGACGGCGGGGCTGGGCGTCGTGGCGCTTCTGCAGAACGCGGCCGATCTGGGCGAGCTCTGCAGCATCGATCCCGTCGATCTGCTCGCATAGACGGGCCTCGTCTGGAAGCCGGACCATGACGATGGCGTAGTCCACGGGCGGACCGGGCCCATCGACCCGTGGGGGATGCCCGGCGACCGGGGCTACGCGCAGATACACACCCGGCGCCCAGGGCTGGTTGTGCTCGAGCTCGGCCTCGCAGGCGGCCTTGCGCAGCGGGAGCGAGGAGTAATCCGCGAAGGGATACTGCACCGCCTTGAGCCGCTTGTACACGCGATCCCCCGAGAGGACCACGTGGGACATATGGGTCTCGATATGGATCTCTGGGAGCATCCGTCCTCCTGCATGACTCTAAGCAAGAGGCGTGCCAGTTCAATCGCTGATGGCGAAGTATCCCTGGGCTCCGGCGACCACGAGCCTGCCACTGGCGAACTGACATCGCGACAGCGGTGGGGCGCCGGTGGGGGTGACATCGGACCAGCTCTGTCCGCCATCGGTGGACTCGATCATCAACCCATCGCCCAGCGTGGACAGCTCGCCCACCGCGATCAGGTGGTCCCCGGTGCGGCACACCCCGCGGACCCAGGTGGTGTCGTCGGGCCAGAGCGCATTGAGCTCATAGCTCTTCCAGGCGCTGGGATCTGTGGGGTCGCCGGTGGTGCTGTACACGACGCCGACATTGGTATTTTGGTTGACCCCACCCGCGATCAATCCAGTGCCGTCGGTATCGAGGGACCACAGCTCGCCGTCGTCGGAGCCGAGGGTGGTGTCGGACATCTCGAAGCGGGGGTCGTCGGTCTGGAGGAAGAATTTTGGGGGTTGGATGATGGTGCTCCCCACCGCTGCGATCTTGCCCTGGTAGATCACAGCGTCGAGGATCTGGAAGGACTCATCTGCGGTCCACCAGCCGTAGCCGTCCTCCCAATCGGCCGTGTCGGCCGAGCGAAAAGCGAGGTCGGAGCCGGTGAGGGACTCGGCGATGGAGCGCCCATCATCCAGACGGAGGAAGGTGCCGACCTGGATATTGTTCCAGATCTGGTTGCCCGAGACGAACACCGGCCGTCGGGTGTCCGAGCTGTCGAGGGAGACGACCCGATCGCCATTGGAGCCGATCCCCGCCACATAGAGCACGCCATCGGAGGCGCGGTTGATGTGGTCGACCCGGAAGCCCTCGAAGCCGGCGACTGCAGACCAGCTCCCACCCGCGTTGGTGGTCCGGTACAGCCCGGTGCCCTCGAGGGTGGTGCCGCAGCCCACATAGATGGTGTCGGCGTCGTCGATCCACAGTGCGTCGGTTCGGTTGCCAAAGCAGGGGTGCGGGGTGGCGACCCCGATTGGGCCGGTATTTCCGGTGATGATTGGGTTCCCCTCTCCGTCGAGGGCGAGGTTACAGGCCGTGGTCGCGAGCAGGATCAGGCACAGAGAAGTAAGGCGCATAGAGTCTCCCTAGCTCTACGATAGCCCGCCTTTTTACAGCAGGGGGCTGGTGCGCTAGACCGGGGTCGATGAGCCCCATGCGCCGCAGATCGGATCACCCCAGCGGAATGTCCGAAGCCGAGGTCTGGTATCGCTACACGCGATATCCCTTCTTATTGGCGAAGATCGTGCTCTATGGGCTGCTGGTTGCTGCCATCGTGGTGGTCTTCCGATCGGTCGAAGCGGTGCTCTTCCCGGTGCTGCTCTCGCTGCTGATCGCCTATCTGCTCGATCCCTCGATCGACTCTCTCGAGGGGCGCGGGTGGTCGCGCACCACCGCGATCGGGGTCTTTCTGGGCATCGGGGCGGTGGGGGCTTCGCTCTTCCTGCTCTTCCTCTACCCGACCGTCGCTCACCAGATCGGTGCGCTATTGGATGGGCTCCCAGCGCTCATCGAGTCCGTCCAGAGCGATCTGATTCCCTGGTTGGTCGCCAACGGAGTGGCGATTCCGGAGTCCACGCAGGCCGCCTTCGCGGAGTATGGCGAGACCATCCAGGCTCAGGTCCCCAGCCTCACCAAGGCCATCTCTTCGGGCGTGTCCAGCTTATGGACCCAGCTCGGCTCGGTGGCGGCGAGCGCGGTGAACCTGGTGATGATCCCGGTGTTCACGTTCTACTTTCTCCGGGACTTCGACCGGATGCGCCTCGCCGCGGTGGACTACCTGCCCAGCGCGGACCGGGAGTTCGTGCTCGACCGGGTGCAGCGCGTCGACGAGGTGGTTGGGGCGTGGTTTCGCGGCCAGTGCGAGGTCGCCTTCATCCTGGCCGTGCTCTATGCATCGGGCCTGGCCTTGGTCTTTGGGCTGTCCGGAGTGGGTATGGGGGCGGGCATCGCCATCGGCCTGCTGGCGGGCCTGCTCAACATCATCCCCTACTTCGGCTTCTTGATCGGCTTTGTGCTCTCGATCCTCATGGTGCTGCTGAACTGGAACGGGGTCTTCCCCGTCCTGGGCGTGCTCGGGGTCTTCGGCCTGGTCCAAGGCCTCGAGGGCTGGGTGATCACCCCGAGGATCGTCGGCGAGAAGGTCGGCCTGTCGCCGGTGGTGGTGATCATCGCCTTGCTGCTCGGACAGGAGATCCTCGGGCTGGTGGGCATCCTGCTGGCCCTCCCCATTGCGGGCGGGTTGCGCGTATTGCTCCCCGACTTCGTGGCCTACTGGCGTGCGAGCAGCTGGTACACCGGGCGGGTCACCGATGATGCGAACGCCGGCTTCGTCGAGATCGCTCTCGCAGCCGAGCGTGACCGACGGGCATCTTCGGACTGATCGGCCTGGGGTGGCGTTCTGTGTTGGTGGGGCGAGCGGGATTGAGATAGGCCGCCGCGCGGAGGGATGAATGCGGTACGGGCGAATCATGATCAAGCTGTCGGGGGCGGCCACTGCGGGCGACTCCGATGCGGTATTCGATCGAGCAGCGATGGGGCGCATCGTCGACGAGGTGCTCTCGGCCCGCAACGCGGGACTGGATGTGGCGGTCGTCATCGGCGGCGGCAATATCTTCCGGGGTGCCAGCGCTGGAGACTGGAATATCGAGCCTGCGGAGGCGGACAATATCGGTATGCTGGGTACGGTGATCAACGGCGTGCTGCTCCGCGCCGCCCTCACCGCCCAGGCCCCGGAGTACGAGATCCGGCTCATGTCGGCCATCCCCATCCCCAGCGTCGCGGAGCCCTACATCCGGCTGCGCGCCATCAATCATCTGGACAAGGGTTCGGTGGTTGTGCTGGTCGCGGGCATCGGCCAGCCCTTCGTCACCACGGACTACCCGGCGGTCCAGCGCGCGGTCGAGCTCCGTTGCGACGCCGTGCTGGTCGCAAAGCACGGTGTAGACGGGGTCTACGAGGCCGACCCCCGTGCAAACCCCAACGCACGGCGCTTCAAGACGATCTCCTTCGAGGAGGCGCTCAAGCGCGACATTCGGGTGATGGACCAATCCGCGCTGATCCTCGCCCGGGACCGCGGTCTGCCGGTGCACATCTTCAACTTCGACGACACGGGCAGCGTCGCCCGGATCTGCGGCGGCGAGGATGTGGGCACGCTGGTCACCCAGGACGCGGTAGCCGAGCTGGCTTGATCAGCGGATGAGCTCGTCCAGCAGGGCGGCCTTTTTCTTGGTGAGGTTGATGCCGGTCGCGCGCAGGCTGGCCAGATGGCCGAGCAGGATGGGCGAGGCGTAGGGTTCGACCTTTGAGCCGGAGTCCTGCAGGAGCTTGGAGGCCCGTGCGCGTGCGGCGGTGCCGAGTCCTTCTGGGCTGCTCTCCACGATCATCGCGGGGGGCTGGGGCACTTCGAAGTGGTCCCGTGAGAACCCGATGACCGGAACTTTTTGGAGGTTCGCTTCGTAGTAGGCGGCGGCCAGGGCGGCACCGGTCCAGATGGGAGAGGGGCGGATCCAGACGGCGTCGACGGTGCGGTAGAGCGCCCCGAGCACATTCGCCAGTTCGCCTGTGGAGCTCACAGAGTGAAGCTCGGCGGTGAGGTCGGCGGTCTTGGCACCGCTCTCGATCCTGTTGATATAGTCGGCTTTGTCCCGGGGAGTGCGGATCACGCCGAGGGTGGAGAGCTCGGGCATGAGCGCCTTCAGGCGGGTGAAGAAGGGCCCCGGGTCGACCTGGCTGGAGACCTCGTGGGAGTTGGCTGGAGCGGGGCTGGAGTCGGTGCGGTCCACGTACAGGACCGGAATACCGGTGAACTCGCGGGTGGCGGCCTTGTAGGCCTTGTCTCCGATGGCGAACACCAGCGCGATCTTCATGCCGCGGATCTGGTCGGCGATGAAGGCGCCCGCATCCTGCTCCTGGCTGAGGTCGTAGGTGAGCTTGGTGGCGAAGTCGAGCTTGGACTTGAAGGCGTCCACGATGGCGAGGGTGCGCTTGGAGGTGTCGCTCATGAACACGAGCACGATGGGCCGCTCTGCCGCGAGCGCCGTGCCGAGGGAAGCGTAGGCGGCCAGCCCCAGCCCCAGCTGCAGCAGGTGGCGCCGTGTGGGCGCGTTCTCGAGCATTCCTATTCCTCTTCCTTCGGTTTCTCGGGCTCTTGGATAGCCTTGTCCTCGGTCGGAGGCGAGTCGGGCTCTGCGCTTGGAGCGGTGTTGGGCCACAGATCGACCGCCTCGGCGGGCAGAGGCGTGCTGGAGGAGAGGATGCCGACCCCGCCGGGATCGTGCATGACGGCTTCCAGGACCTCGGCGTCGCTATTCTTGCGGATATAGCAGGGGTGCCTGGCCCGCTGCTCGAGGGTGGCGCGCTGGCGCTCGAAGGTGAACTCCGACCACTTGAGGACGCCCTTCAGCACGGCCTCCAAGGACTCGGAGTGCGAAGGCGGGAGGTAGATCCGGAGGGGCTCACCCGAGGGGAGCTCCTGCAGGGTGCAGCGGAGGATCAGCTTGTGCAGCTTGGGGTTTCCGCCGGCTTCGAGTCCGGAGGAGCTGCTGGCGATGAGGCGGCCGGCGGGCTCGGCCTGGGCGAGCGCGGGCGCGCTCAGCAGGGCGGTGACCAGGAGACTGAATCGGAAAATACGCATCCTAGAAGCCCGCATCGAGCTGGATGCGCCCGCCGCCTGCTTGGGCCACCTCTTCGGTCGAGGTCGCGACATCGTAGGTGGTGTGGATGAAGGCGTCGGCCTGGGCCTTGACCGCGAGTCGCAGCCCGAGGTCGTAGCGAAGCCCGAGCGAGGCCTTCTTCTTGGACGCGACTTCACCGGCTCGGGAGTAGAGGGGATCGTCTCCCTGCACGAACATGGTGTCGAGCATGAGGTAGGGCGTGGCACGGTTGATGCCGTAACCGAGCAGGGCGTAGCCACCGAAGTTGGTCACAGGGTCGTCTCCACGGGCCTGGTGCTGGATGAGGTAGGCCTCGGAGGAAAACTCGACCCGAGACCCCTGCCAGACCACATTCAGTCCGACGATGTCCTCGCGGATCACGCCGTCGAGAGCGCTCTCGCTGAGGTCTTCTCCATCCTCGAACACCGGACCATCGGCCAACACTCCTGGATCGACCATGTCGTGGTAGCCGGTGAGCCCGAGCAGCAAGCCCCCAGGGGATTGCAACCACAGGCGCCCGGTGACGGCTTTGCTCCAGCTCCAGTCTCCGGACTGGGCGATACCCCCGAGGATCGGGCTGCGGCCATTGGTCACCCCGACCACATAGCTGAGCTGCCAGAAGCCCGGATTGACGGTACCCTGAGCATAGAGGCCCGCGAGGTGGATGGGCATCCAGCCTCCCCCCTCGTCTTCCAGTGCGATGACCTGGGGGTTCCCGGTGGGAGTGAAGCGAAAGGGGCCGTGCAGGGCGACGCTCGCCCAGTAGGAGTAGGGGGCGTGGGTCCGGCCCGCCATCAGACCGAAGGCTGGGGTGAACTGCATTCGCAGCTCGACCACCTCGATATCGACGGCGACCCCCGTCTCTCCGGGCTCGAAGGCGAGCTCGCTGTAGAAGCTGTACCGTCGGTCGAGGTTCGCGGAGTAGGTGAACACCAGATCGCCGAGGGTGAATCCCAGGGGTTCGGGGTGGTCGATGCTCATATTGACCGAGGCGTAGCCATGAACCCGGGTCTCGAGGTCGAGGGGGATCTCCTTGGTCGAGGACTGGGACGCGTTGGCGGCCGCGGTGACCGCGTCGACCTGCCGCTCCATCTCCCGGAGTCGTTCTCGAAGGGCCTGGACCTCCGCTTCGGTCGCCGCGGGAGGCCCGGGTTGCGCGGGGGGGGATTCGGCTACGGTGGGCGCTTCGGGAGGTTCGGCCTCCTCGGTGGGCTCATCGGCGGCGAGTGCCGTACCGAGGGACCACGCCATTGCCATCCAAGCTGCCATCATCGATCTTCCTCTGTGTGGGGTCGTCGGGGACGACTAGGGTGCGCCGAGCTCGAGCCGAAAGCTGTTGCCGCTGTAGGTGAACCGGGGTCGGCCGACCTCATCGGTGACGGCCCGGACCGATAGGACCAGGGCCTCGGTTCCCTGCTGAATCCCGATCTCGTTGATGATCCTGGAGCCGACCGGGAGCCTTTGGACGCCGAGCTCTGAGTGGGTCTGGGGGAGCTTGATCACGTAGCGAACCGCTCCGGTCTCTTCGTGGAGGTAGTGCAGGGGCCGCACCGAAGCGCCGCTGAGTCGGCCTGTGACCACGACGGTAGAGCCGACCACATCGACCGAGAGATCCTCGAGGTTGGAAGCATAGATGGGGGCCGCTTCGGGTACAGGTGCGATGGCCGCGACGGCATCCGTGGGATCGGGTGCGACGATGACCGGTGCTGGAGTTTCGGGTTCGACGGGCTCGGGTGTGGGACGGGGTCTGGGGCGCGGTTTGGGGCGCGACGCCACGGGTTTGGGTCGAGCGACGGGTTTGGGTCGAGCGACGGGTTTGGGCTGTGTGTGTACGGGCTCGATGGGCTCGATGGGCTCGATAGCCGCGACGGGTTCCGGGGCTGTTGGCTCTGGGGTCGGTGTCGGGACGAACTCTGGATCTGGCAGCACTTCCATAACGGGAGGCGGAGCCACCACTGCCGGTGACGGTGCTGGGGGGGGAGCGATCGGGGGCTCGGTCTGACCCGGTCCGGAGAGCAGGAGCCCGACGGCGACCACCACCGCTGCGACCGCTCCGAAACCGAGCAGCAGGGGGAGGAGGAAAACCGACTTTCGAGTCGCTGAGTCGTGGCTGGTGGCGATGATGGGCGGGGGCGCTTTGGCCTCGGTGAGGGCTGCGGTGCGCATCCGGGTGAAAAGCGGCATGGCCTTTTCCAGGGCCTCTGCGCGTTTCTTGGGGATGGGGCTGGGTGCCCGGTGATTGAATAGCTGACCGAGTCGCTCGACCCAGTGATTCTTGGGAAGGGGGCCACCGAGATCGTCGAGAATCTTCTCGAGCTGTGAGGCGAACTCCAGCGGGGATTCTGGGCGCTCCTCGGGATTCTTGGACATGGCTGACTGGAGGAGCTGGCGCAGGGGGTCGGCCTCGGTCATGCTTTCGCCCATAGGCGGAAATTCTTGGGAGCTGAAGCCGATCTGGATCTCGTAGACTTCTACGTGATGAGAGTGGAATGTTGAAGGAGGACATGGCCAGATCGGGTATGGAC
>Ga0316208_1000637_pt1 | contig 39510 bp, 50 predicted proteins | sample 3monopyrite_MG_FD_204944 | JGI IMG/M metagenome (GOLD analysis project Ga0316208, IMG submission 204944) | Microbial mat bacterial communities from mineral coupon in-situ incubated in ocean water Damariscotta River, Maine, United States -... | ecosystem: Environmental > Aquatic > Marine >...
GTGCCAATCGTAATTCTTCAACTTGCGCTGGTGTTAAATGGAATTTCCTCATGAATCAGTAGGATAGAATAATTCAATATAATTTTCAATAGGTTAACACCTAAATTTAAAACGCTTTGGATATAGCAGTAATGTACATCGGTGGTAGCCGCCTGATTCTTCAAGACATTTACCAAGAAAGACAAAAGTCAAAGCTTGATCGCCAACGAGTACTCGTTTACGGCGCAGGCTCGGCCGGTGTTCAACTTGCCAATGCACTACAATCAGGTCACGAGTTTTTACCTGTCGCGTTTATCGACGACAAACGTGAACTCCAAAAACACTACATCAATGGTATGAAGGTTATTCGGATTGATCATGGTGACAACAAAGTAGGACCGCTATAAATTTGAAATTAAAGCGTATTTATCTCCCTCAAAACAAATACTAAACCATTCTCTTCATTAGTCTCTTATCAACTGATCTTCGCTCTCTCGCCGCAATAACTATACAGAGCAACTCATTAACAACCACGAATGTAAAAAGAATATAACCAAGAAATTTTACGTGCCCCCTTTGATTAGCTGTGGCCTCTAAACGCAAAAAACTGCCAATCACACAGAATGATTTACAGCCTTCCACTAAACTCATTGATTCTTTTTTATAACTTTCAACGCCCGCTCAATAACCAACCGATCCATTGCGTCTTTTTCTCTCACTGTATGCTTTGTTAACAAAAGACCTTCAAGATTAATCGTTCTTAACGTCACATCCCCTGCAATTTCGATGGATTCTTCATAAGGTAATAATGTCTTATAAGTTTCACCACAGGCGTTAAACATAAGATCAACAACGAAAGCATCTGCCAATCTTATATTCTCTTCTTCACCTTCTTTAAACCATTCAATTGGTAAGTTTTTTGCTGCTTTATCAGGAAGCACCATCAGCGCCTTGATTAGCTTTTTAGCCGTTTCATTTCCAGCAGGAATTAAGATATCAATGTCTTCTGTCGCACGATGATAACCATGAGCAAATAGAGCATAACCACCAATTAACAAGTAAGGCACTTCATTTTCATTCAAAGCTCTTACAAGTGATACAACATCTTCAAAACTGGCCGGCCTACAGTATTCCTCACTCACCTCCCATCACCCTACTAGACATTTTCTCCGCCAAACACTTATCCCAGTGCTGATTAGCTTGCTCATGAGTCTTAAACCGATACAATCCCTTCAATATGCAGGTATCGTCACCAGTGGGCAATTTATGAATTTGCTCATTAAACTTACACCCCTCTAGAAACAAGGCGCTGGAGGCATGAAACTGAAGGGATCTGATCTTTCTACTTCCAACAACTCGCATGAATTAACCTACTTTCCACTTTATTACGTCAGTTAATTTTATGGCGTTATCGAAACAGTGTAAATACAATTTTCACATCAAGCATACAACCGACGAGCGCACCCCATCCCCTGCACCCACCACTGGCCAATTTTATCACTGTACTGCCGCATAGCGTCAACCGCACCAATTACATGATAAAAGCGCCGACCAAAATGATTGACATTATCCACCCAGCCAGCTTCGTTAACACCGAGTTTTTGTAAAATAGGTAAAACATGGGAAGGAATGGCGCCTTTTTTATCATCGAGAATAACACGCCCTGTCCAGTCAATTAATTCAAAATAATCCTGCAGAGAAAAAGGCAAACCTTTTTGCACATCATTCGCTAACGACTCACCACCTTTAAAACAAAGCAATTCAAAATTTGCCTTAGCTTCATCGGCAGCGATATTACTTTTTGCTTTTTTGGTTTTTCTTTGCTTTTGTTGTTGTGCAAAGCCAAAAAGTCTATCCTGAATCGACGTAAAATCAGAACCTTCCAGGGTGGTATTAATACCCGCTCGAATAGGATTTAAATCAACATACATCATACATGTCAGCAATGCCGTCTCGTCCAGCAAGGCCTGACTTTTAAAACGCCCTTCCCAATTGACAAGGAAGTCAAGGTGTCGCGAAGCACATGGATGTGCGAGAGCGACCAGAAACGACCTTTGCAGTTATCTTCTTTATTCGCTTCACGCGCAATGGATTCATTTAAACAACGCATAAGCACAAACATCAAGCGCGAAAATACCGGATAGCGCTTTTATTTTTTCGACAATCCATTCTTTACGATGAGAAAAATCCTGTCCAGACGATGCGTCTTTACCGCATAAAAACGCTCGGCGTACACAGCGTGCTACGCAATGGTAATAGGATGTTGCAGATAAATGGATTTGTTGTTCTCTGGCTTTTGTCATGGATTTATCTTATCGATTAGTTTTGCAATAAAGTTTACAGGCGCCTATATTATTCGCTCATTATCTCGACAATTCGCGGATCAATACACGAACGCATAAATGCATTCATTTCGGCTTCATCACCCGAATCATAAAAGCGCATCATCAGTTCATTAAATTCAAGTTTACGTTTTGCCGACAGATTTAAAACGGGGTAACCAGCGTTCAATAAAACACCATTCATCATCAATCGCCCCATTCGCTTGTTAACATCATAGAAAAAATAATTGCGAGCCATCGTTAAAAACACATGGATTGCCTTGTCGTACACATCATCAACACTATCTGCTGAGACGAGCATCTCATTAAACTTAGCTTGCAAGCCAACGACTTTAGGTGGCAAATAGTCCGAGCCAGCAATAGTCACCATGCCGGACCGAAATTGCCCCCACTCAAGTGCCTCTTCCTTAGCCGCCAAAGCATGCAATGCACACACAAACTCCACAGAAAGACAAAAATCACCGTTTTTTACCGCAGAAAATAAATAACGCCAAGCATCACCCTGGTTAATGGCTATTTGTTGATCACTTAGCTTATGGCCGCCGACAGAAATTCCCTCGAGCAACTCAACAATTCAGGTACACATTGAATTTCATCCAGGATGACGCCCGACTTATATTGCGCGAGAAAAGCCTTCGAGTCATCTTGGGCAAATTGGCGTGTTTCCGGGTGCTCCAAATTACAATAGTGATAATCGGGCAAAGCACTACGCGCCAATGTAGTTTTACCTGCCTGACGCGGCCCAAGTAAAGTTACCACCGGATACTCTATCAACAATTTGTACAATTCAGTCTTTAAGTGCCTATCAATCATAGGCCCATCACAGTCTATGCAATACAGACCTTCAAGTATCATATTGCATAATTATAGGCTTTCATCATTTCGTACAGAATAAAAGCCGCTAAATACCCAACCACTACGTCTATGGTTAAAAGCACTATTTCCGTGCAAAAAAAGAACTTACAGGTTAGTTTCTTGAGAATTTAATCGAATATAATTCAAGGATAACAAGAGTATATCGTAATGCCGTCGCTTGCGGTCGCTGTGCGCGCAAGTTTGTTCAAGGCACAGTTTAAATCTCTATTTAGGATATAAAAAAGTGCTTCTAAGCCTGAGCCTAATCAACACAAAAAAGAATTTTTCCGAAATTATCAGATCGTCAGCTTGATCCCCCCTCACTAATAAAACCGACTAAAATAACAGTCATCCGATCTATATCATTTAAGACAAGCAAAGCAAATACACCGATCAAGAAACACACACCACCACCACAAAGCTGGATTTATCTCCCCATCTGAGCTAACCTGAAACATCAGCCTGCAACATAGAGACGGGTTAATACGAGCTTAAATTGAAAGGTCCGAGTAAAAATGAGTAATCACGATAGAATCACAATAGAAGCAGGCAAGAGGGGGGGGAAACCCTGTATCAGACATATGAGAATTACCGTTTACGACATACTCAATATGTTAGCAAACGACATGAGCTACGAAGATATACTTAACGACTACCCGGAACTTGAGCCTGAAGACATAAAAGCATGCCTCGCTTTTGCTGCAGATCGTGAACACAAAATTTCAGGGTTACGCGTCGCTTGAAGCTACTGCTAGATCAAAATATTTCCAGACGCATACTTCCGTCTCTATCTACCCACTTCCCAAGCTCATCTCATGTCGCTCTTGAAAATCTCGACACAGCATCAGACGAGGAAATTTGGCAATTTGCAAAAAAAAATAATTTCATCATTGTTACAAAAGATTCAGACTTTGAAGAGCTCAGTATTATACGAGGAACACCTCCTCAGATCATCTGGATTAAAGTCGGCAACAGCAATAATAAAATAATCTCCAATATATTAGCTAGCAACAAGAATGAAATTGAAAGACTACTATTAGATACTGGCGTCAATTGTGTCGAATTATATGATTAACCCTATCTAGCAAATTATTCACATAACCTTTGCTTACCGAAAATAAGTCAATGCTTCTTTCGAATCCGCATAAAACTCGCAAAACGCGGAAGTCCTTTACTCGTCAACCCGTAATATTTATACGTTACAAGCTCACCAATAGCTGGTGGATTCTTTCTTTCCTCGTCAGAAAAACCCGTACCGATTTTAAAACGCTTTTTATCGCTGACTTCCACTAACAATGCGCCCAACATGCCCAAATACTTACCTTGACCCGGCATATGCGCAATGACTACCGCCTCAGCATCCTCATATTTTTTCACCTTCAACAAGTCACTCGTGCGGCCACTTTTGTATACCGAAGAACCCAAGTACAGCATTAATCCTTCACCGCCCTGCGATACAACTTCATCGAGCTTTTCCATTAACTGACTTTGACTTGACACTTTAAATTGTTTAACCAGTTGAACGTGAGGCACATCAATAGCGAGAATCATTCCTTGAAGCTGCCTCAACCTTTCATCAAAAGCATTAGAAGAAGATGGGTAATCAAATACCATGAATTTTACATCTTTCCAGTCAGAATCAACTGGAAACTTTCGACGAACAATACCTGATAACTTTTCAAACTGACCTCTACCTAACCAGAGCTCACCATCTAACGGTATTTTAGGTAATACGTTTACAAACCACCCCGGTGCATTAAACTTATTGCCCTTTCGAGATATGAAATTCTTACCATCCCAATACCCTCTCACACCGTCGAGCTTTTCACTTACCCAGTAATCTTGTAACTGAATATTACTCGTAGCAGCATCATAGGTTTTGGCTAATATAACTGAAGGGGGTGCTGTAGCACCTTCAATAGCCGATACAACTGGAGAGAACATCAAACAAAAAAGTAGCGCAGTTAATATATTCACATAAAACTCCGACAAGTTAAGATGGTAGGTTATCCAGGATAATAGCGTATAAACCTGGCTGTCCTCACGCAGAATGAGAACCAAAGAGACCATGATGTTTATCGTTACTTATAGTCAATTTCCCTGCAAAAATGTAAACCAATCCATAAAACCGATCAAAATATCGTCTTATCTTCTTGTGTTTTCAACAAATTACTTTAATTCCCGAAGTCACAGTGTAAAATGCTTCCTATATACAGAAGGTAGTGAAATGGCACTTAATTGATGACATGATCCGGCAACTCACCTATACCGATATAATAGCGGCACCAATATTGCTCAGCTATTCCACAATCTACGTACTATAATTAATGACTTTGGATGAATATGCTTTTAATTAGCTCAATTATCGCCTTTTTAACCACGTGCCTGTTTATCTGGACGCTACAACCAGTTGCCCACCACATCGACCTCGTCGATAAACCCGGTGGCAGAAAAAAGCATGATGGCAACATTCCGCTCATCGGCGGCATCGCGATTTTCTTCGGTCTAATCGTTGGGCTCATACTATGCAACCAACCTGTTACCGATTATAAAGGTCTGCTCATTGCTGGCGCTATGTTACTTATCGTCGGCACAGTGGACGACTACATTGATTTGCGGGCATCAGCTCGATTTCTTGCACAAATTACCGCCGCTTTCATAATTATTTTTGCTGATGGCATTTTGTTAACTGATCTTGGAAATCTTTTAGGTACAGGTGTATTAGAACTGAGCTGGTTTTCAACCATTTTTACTCTATTTGCGATTGTCGGTGTTATCAATGCCACCAATATGTCTGATGGTATGGATGGACTTGCTGGAGGCTTAGCTTTTGTTACCGTGCTTGCCTTATCGATAATTTCATTTACACAAAACAATGTTGTTAATCCAGTTTACCTTATTGTACTCGCTACGCTGTTTTCATTTTTGTTATTTAATATGCGTTATAAATTTAACCCTACTGCAAAAATATTTATAGGAAATGGCGGGAGCATGCTGCTAGGCCTAATGCTAGCTTGGCTGCTTATACATTCCGCACAGGGTGAAAATAGCGTGATGACACCGGTAACTGCACTTTGGATCTTCGCATTACCGTTACTTGATACGGTTTGCATTATGATAAGACGTATTGCAAAAGGGAAATCTCCATTTTCACCTGATCGCGAACATTTTCATCATATTTTGTTGGTTGCTGGATATTCAGTTAAGCAATCTGTTTGGATTATGATTGGTTCTGCTTCGATGTTAGCGACGGTTGGATATTTTGCTCTTGCGGTCAATATTCCCGAGCAGATCTTGTTTATGGGCATGCTTGGATTATTTGGGTTGTATTTTTGGGGAATGAGTCATGCCTGGCGGGTGATGAAAGTTATTAGGATTGACCGAGGAGATTCTAAAGCCGAATCACCTTAACCACTGCAATAATTTTATTATTTTATTTCATTCGCCGACAAGGTATCCAGTTCTAATATACTCACCCGCCCCGCCAAACTTTCAGACACTTCTTTCATCAAATGAAATTTTTGGCTACCCGTTAAAATCCATTTGCCATTTACACCTCTATTTTGATCAATGTGGATTTTCAAGTGCCGAAATAGAGAAGGAGGGTGAGGTGGGTTATGCATATTCATTAGCCCCCTGTGTCAGCATAGTTAACTATATAAGCATGGCCATTTTCAAACTTAAATGTTATTCGCCAATTACCACTGACTGTTACTGACGATATATCTTTCAATTTTCCTTTTAGTGGATGACAAGGCGTCAATTGTCTGGGCACCAGAAGGCGATACCGTAATGAATGTTCTCGGTTTCGCTGTGATTTTTTGTCAAGGGAAGAATATGGGTTCTGAGATGGACACTCAAATAATTTAGAATAAACGGATCAACTGCAAAATAATTTTTATGCGACAGGAGTCCATCATGAAAGGAAATATTATCAGTATTGATTTGGCAAAGAATGTTTTTCAAGTTTGTGTAATGAATTCAGAAAACAAGATTGTCACAAACAAAAAAGTTACCCGTAAAAAACTGCTAGATGTTTTACGACAATACGAACCAACCACCGTGGTACTCGAGGCATGTTATAGCGCTCATCCTTGGGGGAGAAAAATTGAAGACCTCGGTCACAAGGTTAAACTCATTCCTCCCTACCAAGTAAAACCATTCGTTATTGGAAACAAAAATGATCATAACGATGCAATTGCTATTATTGAAGCGTCTCGCCGACCTAAAGCGACATTTGTTCCCGTAAAAACACTTGAGCAACAAGACATTCAATCATTGCAACGTGTTCGCGAACTGCAAATGAAGCATCGTACTGCAACAGCTAATCAACTACGTGGATTATTCGCAGAATACGGCATAATTTTACCTGTTGGTATTAATCACTTACGAAAGGAAATCCCCGACATTCTCGAAAATGCGGAAAATTCTCTCACAACAGTTGCGAGAAGATTTATCCATCGACTTTATAGAGAACTTCACTCATGTGATGATAACATTAATGAACTTGAGCAAGAACTTTCAGCTATTTTAAAACACAATAAAAATTATCAATTACTTCAAACGATTCCTGGTATCGGCCCAATGGTAGCAGCGACATTAGTCGCTTCGGTTGGCGATGCCAATTATTTTAAAAACGGTAGACAAATGGCTGCATGGGCTGGTCTAACCCCTAAACAGGTTGCAAGAACTGAGTAAGCGAGCTCATCCTTGCAAAGTGGTTGTTGCATTAGCTAATAAACTGGCCCGAATTGCATGGGCAGTTTTAGCAACCAAAACGCCTTACAAGCCTGCTTAAAAAACAACTTTGCATCAATGGCTTTACAATTTTAACAAGAGGTAGCGGTAAATAGGTTTGATGAAATAAAAACGGTTTTTCCTTACCAGAGCCTGAGCTAGGACAGTTGTCATTAAGACATTGTGGGTGCCGAGGCGGTAAGGATCTCTTGAATCTCATCAGGGCTCGGTAAATTTATTTGCCAAATAGAAGCCGGATATATGTCGAAGACCGTATTCATTATGCTTAGTGACGTGATATTAATATGTGAAAAAATTCAATAGAATGTAAAAAACCGTTGACTATGGGGAGGTGTCCATATATGTCCTATATATTGTTGTCAAGAATCCATCGAGTGAAGTTAATTGCTCGTTTGTTGTATTGAGATCATAAGGTAGAATATTCATAAGCCTTGGTTATTGCACCTATTGGGTGGTAGTCTGTTTCGTCGCAAACTATTATACAGCCAAGGCTTTCTGCATTTTATGGTTTTCTATGTAGGGATGGGGGGGTGTACCTCAGTTTTACAAATATGATAAAATACGTATAGGGACAGGGCTTTTGTAATAAGCATTTCAGATTAATAGATATCAAATTCAAAAAAGGTGAGCATGAGAAGCGTTAAAAACTTAATCCTTGGAGCCGGAATTTCTGGGCTATCTACCTCGTATCACGTCGGACACAAAGACTGCGTCATACTCGAGAAAAAATCTCATCCCTATGGTCTCCTACATACGGATACCAATAATGGTTTTTATTGGGATAAAGGGCCGCATGTCTCTTTTACAAAACACGAATACGTTAAAAAAATGTTTGCGGATAGTGTTAATGGAGAATATGAAGAACACAAAGTAAATCCCACCAGTTATTTCTCTGGCACTTGGATTGATCACCCAGTTCAAACGAACCTTTATCAAGTAAATGAAGAAATTAGGGAAGACTGCGTTCAATCATTTTTAGAAAAAAGACAAACACAAACCGACAATTCACAAAAACCCCAGAATTATAGAGAGTGGCTAGAAGATGCCTTGGGAGAGAAAATCACTGATACATTTTTTACTCCTTATACTAGAAAATATTGGACAACTGAACCAGAGAACCTGACAACCGATTGGATTGGCCCACGAATATTTAACCCGAAAATTGAAGACGTGCTTGACGGCGCAAAACATAAACTAGACAAAAGTTCTCACTACATAACAACTATCCGTTACCCATCTCAGGGTGGATACCAGTCTTTTGCTAATTTTTTAACAAAAGATGCAAACATTCTTCTTAACCATTCTGTAGTAAAAATTGACCTTCAAGAAAAAACGGTATATTGCCAAAACGGTGAAGAGTTTACGTTTGAAAATCTCGTTTCAACTATCCCACTTCCTATTTTTGTGCACTCTCTAACTAACGCATCAAATGAAGTTAAACAAGCAGCTGACAAACTTGCCTGCAGTCAAATGTTGCTAGTAAATGTAGAGGTACCTTGTCCGGTAACGAGAAACGAACATTGGATGTATGTTTATGATAGCGATAAAATATCCGCCAGAATCACGTTAACGGAGAAGTTATCTAACAATAACACTCCTTCAGACTCGTCTGGCATACAAGTTGAGGTTTATTTTAGCCGTTATAAACCCTACCAAAATAATCCGGAAGAAATAGGTCAAAAAGTTGTCGGGGAATTATTTCAAATGGGGATTATCCCTAATAGTGATGCATTAAAAAATTCTAAATGGAGTACGAAATGGGTGCCTTATGCCAACATCATTTTTGATCACAATAGAAAAGTGGCATTAAATGAAATATTTACATTTCTAGAGCCGTACGGTTTTTTACGACGACCCGATGAATTAGATGCCCTTACTGACTGGACACAAAACCCAGCTAAAAAAGAAGGCAGTTTAATACTTGTTGGGCGGTTTGGTGAATGGAAATATTATTGGAGTGATGATTGTTTGTTGGCAGGTAAACTGGTTGGCCCTAATTGAATTAATTATTACACTGTTTTTTTGATTGCATGAATATGATGTGTCAACACTTTACCGGACACGCACCCGATTACATAACCTGTTGCATATTTTCGTAGTCTACTGGTGACCAGTAATCATTCGTGGAATGAAGTCGCTGGCGATTGTAAAATACTTCAATATATTCAAAAATGTCATCCATTGCTTCTTGTCTCGTGCTGTATAGTTTGTGATTTACCAATCCAGTTTTGAGTGTGCGAAAAAAACTTTCTGCTACCGCATTATCCCAACAATTTCCCTTACGACTCATGCTCTGAATAATACCATACTCTTTTAATAACTCGCGATGGGAGTTAGACGCGTATTGTGAGCCTCGACCGGTGTGCCAGATTAATCCTTTTCTCGGTTTTCGTTGCCATGCCGCCGAAAGAAGTGCCTCATTAACTCCCAAATCGACAGTCATTCGCTTATCCATCGGCCATTGACCAACCTACAATTTTTCGAGAAAATAAATCAATAATAGTGGCCAAATACAGCCAGCCTTCAGTTGTCCAAACATAGGTAATATCGCCAACCCAAACTTGATTTGGTTTTTCTACTGTAAAATTACGATCTAAAACATTCTCTGCCACAGGATGATTATGTTTAGAATAAGTGGTTGCTTTAAACTTTTTCTTTGTTTTACAAACCATTCCTGCTGATTTCATTAAGTGGCTAATTCGCCTGCGGCTTACTCGGCAATCTTGTCGAGACAACACTTTTTTTATTACTCGAGTACCACAGCTTTGACGCTGGCTTTTAAATACTTCACTAATTTGTTTCATTTTCCAATGCTCTAGGTGATTTCGGACGCTTACACCAATCGTAATAAGCCGTGGTAGAGACTTCTAACATTAGGCACATGGATATCACGCTAAATTCTTGTTGTTCCTTGATCCATGCGTACTTCACCGGCTTTCTTTGGCAAAGTACGCTGTTGCCTTTAATATGTCTCTCTGCTCCTTAACTTCGACCAGTTCTTTTTTTAATCGATTTAATTCGTTAAAAAGCTCGTCATTGGTGGCCTTGTTTTTGGGTGAACGGGTAGATTTTTCCTGATTCACCCAAGTATAAAGCGTTGTTACATTCATTCCCAATTCGCCTGCAATCTTAGCAACTGATTTATCAGAACTGATGACCATGTTAACTGCTCTGACTCTAAATTCGGGGGCAGTAATGGTGTCGGTAAATCAACCATCGCACAAAATCTGGCGTACCAAGCTGCTATTCAAGGTTACAGCGTCCTTTTCACAAGCGCGGCTAACATGCTCAATGATCTAGCTGCGGCACAAGATGGTGATATGTCTTTAAAACGGCGATTAAAATATTACGCACAACCCAAACTCTTGGTGATTGATGAAGTGGGATATCTGTCTTACAGCAATCGACATGCGGATTTATTATTTGAAATAGTTAACCGACGTTATGAGCAGGCGTCAACTATCATCACAACTAATCGACCTTTTGCCGAATGGGGCGAGGTTTTTCCCAATGCAGCCTGTGTTGTTTCGCTGATTGACCGATTGATACACCACAGTGAGATTCTGAGCATTGAAGGTGGATCTTATCGTATGAAAGAAGCGAAGGAGCGTTCAAGTAAGAGAAAACCGAAAAGTAAACCCGTATCGACATCGAAGCCAAAATGAAAATCTTAAAAATACCTACTTTTTGGACTGCTGATCAAGCCGATACCATCTATGAGTTTTTAGGCGAACTGCAGGCTGCGGTTTGGCAAGAATATCATAAGGATATTCAACGTTTGTATGAGAAAGTTAGAGATAATCAAGTTTCGACGAATGACGTTAAGGATCTCGATGACGAAGTAGAGCTTTGAACGTTTGAGTTAAAGATGAGCAATAAAGGGGGGATTCCCCTTTAATTGTGCAATTTGGTTCTGCGGCAAATACCGGCGGGTTTACTCCGGCGGTAACAAATACGACCGGACAGGATAATTGTCGTCTAATAACTTACGATTTTTCTGGTGAATTACCGAAGATTTGATAGTGGATACGCAGCGCACTCGTTAGATGTGTTCGTGATACTAATTGGAATTCGCTAGTTACATTACGAACGTTTAAAGCCCAATGATTTATATTCTGTTAAACAGCCAATAAGATGAGCATATCAACTGGGAATATTTAGCGAACGCAAACACTTTCTAGCGAAAGAGAAAGCGCAAAGCCACCCAAACAAATATGAAACAAGCGTCCCGATAGCTGCGCCAACCAATCCATACTCAGGGATAAGTATGTAAGAAACTATAACGTTTATTACCGCTATACTTGAAGATATTAAAGCCAATAGTTTCGTCTGTTTGAATTGATAAAAATACCCTGCATAGAGAAAATACCATGAAAAAACGACACTAGCACTAATCAACAAAATAAATGGAGTGGCGTAAAAAGGAAACTTTGAGCCAATAATTAATTCAGAATAGTTTAGAATTATTAACATGATAATTACACTAAAAATTACAACACCAGCCATGCACAAACGACGTATTTTAACTATATCAATTTGATCACTTTTAACCAATGAATTAATCTTTTTATACAGAATAGGAGCGTAGGCCATGCTAAGAGTGGAACCAAACAAAGTGACCACGCTAGCCAATTGAGCTGCAACACCATAAACACCAACTTCAACACTTGTTTTTAGATTTGCAAGCAAAAACTTATCTGTTTGATTAATCAGCAACATCGCAAAAGAGTGAATAACCACCGGATGACCGATACCAATCAACTCCTTCATCTCTGTAAATTTCGGCTTCGAAAAGCCAATTTTTTTGATGAGAAATATAATGAATGCCGAGCCAATTAATAAGCCTGTTCCGATGCCGACAATTCGAACTTGCCATTCATGAGATACATACAGCAACAAAATAATCGTAACAGAAAAGCCGGCACTCGCCGTACATACGACCATTATTAAAAATTTCTTCGCTTCGCTCATGGCTTGCAAGATAGTATGGATAACTGATTGCACAAAAACAAAAATCGAAAAAAATATAGCTAACATGCCGTAGGCAAACTCAAGACCAAGCAACCCGAACAGCTGATTCCCAATAAAAAGAAACAACAAATTCAGAATTACCCATGCGATTAATGCATTAGTTAAAGCACTACTGAAATAGGTTGAGAACCGTGAATCTGCTTTGAAATAAAGATTTTGAAGCACGGCTTGCCCACCAATGCCAATGACTGATGAAGCTAAAACTATAATAGCTTGAAACAGAAAAATATAACCCAAACTACCTACATCTATTAATCGGGTCATAAATGGAATAAGTGCAAAACCAGCTAATGCAACATAGGCATTTCCAACAGAATAAAAACTGGCAGCTTTTAAAAATTTTTTTATCACTTATTTAACCATATTCAGGAATAACTTAAACTCAATCATTTTGTCTATTTTTTGTAGCTAATTATATAAACTAACGTGTAGTTAGCTGAACAAACGCTTCATTAGAAAGCTCCAAAAAATAATCCAATTGTGCCGAACTATCTTCCAGTTAGAATTTACAGCAATGTGTGATAATCCGGTCTGTCCCAGAAAACGTTGGAGCTCACTGTTAAACCGATGCCCACCTGATAAAATGAATTAATCCACTAGAAAAATAATTGAATTTCTACCAGTCCCGTATAATTTTTAGTTTGGACTATAGATTGAGCTTCAAGTGCAATAACTAACAAACTAAATATCTAATACGTTTAAAATAGATAAACATAATTCGGAGAATTGATCGGAACAAACCTAACACCTAAAGCAAATAAGCGTAAAAGCACCACTTTTGTATTAACCAGCCCATTGCAACTAATTAACCAAATGATTCTATTCATGAAACCCCCTTCTTCCAAGAAGATATAGCACATTTATTGTCAATGAAAATCATAAGAGTTGTTAAAATGAAGCGCCTATTAAACGGTTTATTAAGATCTAGATTATCATCCAAAAGCTCAACGTAATCATTGTTAATGAATTCGAAAATCTGATCCATAATATCTACTCCCTCTCTCTTTTAGTTGTGATACTCTTAAGGCACGTTAAATCAATAAAATTATTGATGATAAATGGATTAATAATTATCGTCTTTTGGCCCGAAAAAAGCCCATCCCAAAATACATTTTACACAATCGTGATCCCAAGCTCTATCTTTTGATGCTGGCAATCTGGATTATTTTCTTCAGTCGAAAACGAAACATTCGGAAAGAGGAGCAATCTACTATAATGTAATTTCGCAACATCAATAGTTTCAACTCCTCTAGTAATGTGAGCATATAATTACTTCGGCGCGAGAAAATATCAGCGCAAATTCATAGGCTAATGAAAACATAGCTTCTTCCCTTTTTATTCCATCTTTTATTAACTCATCTTCAAACATGCCATGTTTCGTCCGGCAATAAAACCCTGACGAATATACACCACCTGTATTACAATGTAGCTTCGGTTCGCCAAATTTCGAAATAAATTTCCCCGCCGCAAGCGGACGGGGTATTCAGAAGCAAAGAATGTCACTCGCTACGCATAACTCCGCTTTCTATTCGCCGCAAGCGGCGGGGAATATAACCCTCAGCGATTTAATATCAATCAAATATCATACTAATATGACTACTATACTATTGCCAAGCGTATAAAGAACAAGTTTTCTATTAAAGATAAGAATCATAGGAATTAGTTGGGAAGTAATAATATGAATGTATCAAATTAATGTTCTATTTTGAGGCACTAAGCTTACTGTTGATAGTTGTAATGAATTTTTGATTAGACATTTCATAAAAAGAAAGTAGATTTTCATAGCAAACGTCGGAATTTGTTAAAATTGAAACGTCTTTCAATCCTGTTTGTTCTATAAAGTCTGGGCAAGCGAAAGGATTAACTAAGACCGTTTTACAGCCTAATAGCAGCCTATCCCAAAATACATTAGAGATTACGGTTAAACCTAAATTAATTTCAAGATGTTCGTCACTTGAGTTCGCGCCCATCTCCATTAAATATATGTTTGGTAATTTTAAAAGTTCGTAATAATGCTCTAGAGCAACATCATGTGATTCAATTTCCCTAGCTGTGTGAATATAGATTATAAATTCCAAGCTCGGGTTTTTTATAGCGGCATCTTTAACCAATTCAAATAATCCAGCCTCATATTTAATACCATCCGCTAACCATTTGGAGTTTATATACCCGTGTTTAGTTCGACAATAAAACGCACTAGAGTAAACTCCAATTTTAGTTTTTTTATCTTTATCCCGCTCGGCCGCTCTTTCCAATAAATCTTTGTATGATATATCGAAACGATAACTATTAGCAGAGTACAGCTCATGATTTATTTGTGCGTAGCTGCTCGATATTTCATTTAGATTGTGCAAGGTATCACAAATAATATAGTTACAATCATCTACAAAGGAGACGTATTCATGAAAATGGGCTTCGATTTTATCGTCTAATTTTAACAAATATACAAGAGCTGGAACATCCAAAACATAAGAATATCCATGAAAATGAACAGATTTCGGCTTGCGTCGTTTTATGCAAGTATAGTAAACCATCCCCATGCTTATACTACCCAAAATCATTGAGCGATTTTTAATCGGCAGTGTAGGTATTATAATAAGTATCAAAATGTATCGGCCTATCGTTTGTATTAGATCCATCCAATTTAACCCTACTTCTCGGATACTAATAACCTCATCTGGCATTATTGATACATCTTTTGTAAAATATGGCATACTAATGTGTAATTCTGAATTAGTTTTCATTTTACATGAAAATAATAATGTAAATATATTTCTCAACACCCTTGCAATTTGTTTTGTGTAACCTTCATGCTGATTTAGCAAATATCCTTTATCGATTTTCTTTTGTAAAAATGAAATTATAAATATTACCTCTTCCCACTTTAGTTCCTGGTGGAAGGCTAACGAAATAATTTTGTCTTTCATATACGAAAAGTCCTTTGTAAAGTATTTGTGGAAAGTATATTAAAATTATGCCGTTAATATGTCAGAACTGGAAAGAGGGGATTTGACAGTACAATCTAACACTCTTGAAGTCTTCATCTATGATGACATACGATTAGTCAATTTTGTTTAGCCACGTGATTTTTTAGTCACATTTAGCACAAATGTTATCAATATTCTTGTGATGGCCTAGCCTTGCCAAAATACCTCATAATATATTAAATGAGATTTTTCTTAGCGTCAGAAAATGACTCACGACCCATCTTCGGTAACTGATAACTTTCAGTTAATGCCAGCACATCACAAACTGTGGAGAAAAACTAATCTTTTATATGACTCCAGCATAATGCTTCACCACGTGAAATATCACACGAGGCTCTTTTACCAATTATTTCATCAAAATATTTTGGAGATAAACCAAACCCAGGGCGAATACGTCGGATATTTCCTGTATTGATGATTTCATCCTTTTTTATATCTTTAACTACGTAAATAGACCGTCGAAATCTGACATTACTTTCTTCAACTGGTTTTTTATCGTATCCTGCGCACCCTAAAGCATACCAAGCATTTTTTGTTTCTTTACAGAGGTACTCCAGTTCATGAGGTTCTAACGAAAAAGAGCTATCTGGCCCTTTTTCCGCACGACTCAACGTAACATGCTTCTCAATAACCTTTGCCCCCAAAGCTACACTTGCAATTGATACGGTGGTACCAAGCGTGTGGTCAGAAAGCCCTGTAATAACGTCAAATCGATTCGCTAGATCAGGAATTGTTCTAAGATTACTCTCTTCAACTGGTGCCGGATATCCACTGATACAATGTAATAATATAAGCTCATCACAACCACCATTTCTAGCTGCGTCTACTGCCTCGGCAATTTCATCTAAGTTTGCCATGCCAGTCGATATTATCATTGGTTTTTTAGTCTGAGCTACATAATGAATTAACGACAAATCGATTACCTCAAAAGAAGCAATTTTATAGGCTGGTGAATTTAAATCCTCCAGAAGATCTACAGCAGACTCATCAAACGGGGTACTAAAACAGGTTATTCCTTCTTTCCTTGCGTGATCAAAAAGAGCTTGGTGCCATTCAAATGGCGTCTGAGCCCATTCATACAACTTATACAAGCTATACCCCTTCCACAACCCGTCGTGAATTTGAAAATCTTCTTTGTCACAATCGATAGTGAGCGTATCAGCAGTATACGTTTGGAGCTTAACCGCATCCGCCCCCATCTTTTTGGCCATTGAAATAGTTTCGAGTGCACGATCTATCTGCCCATTATGATTTGCAGAAAGTTCAGCTATTATATACGGAGGTTCCCCTTTCCCAATTTTACGACCATCAATTGTTACCGACTTTACCATCTTACCCCTCTCTTTCAACAATCATTACTACTAAAATCGAAAACTAAATTAGTGTTGCTCAAGAAAAATACCACTCCCATAAAAACCTATACTATTTGTTTCCATCTAAATGCAGTCTATATTCAACTACATTTGTATTCTTTTCCTGACCTTGTATATCAAAACCTAACCCAACGAATATCATATTAGAAGCGACATTTTGTGTTTTAACCTTCGCTGAAAGTGTTGTAACTTCTACCCACCTATTAACAAACATATCTATAGCTGAGCGCAATGATTTTTGACCGTAACCCTTTCCGCGAAATTCTTCAGCAATCGAGTAGCCAATTTCTGAGTCATGACCTTTAGTATCAAAACGTACTTGACCAATGGGCACTCCATTTTCTTCAATAATACAAAGGCAGGCATTGTTATCTTCTAGCTTATCTGTGTACCACTGCTGATGTACTTCCCAAGAAATTGGCCCACTATTAAATGCGTTTTCGCGTACAACAGAATCATTCGCCCAAAGAAAATATAATTTCATATCCTCTAACTTTGACAATCTAACGGAAATCATGAGTTACCAATTCATTTACAATACGACTACAACCTAGTCCATCGCAAATATTTGCAGCGGCTCCTTGCATTTCAAACCATTTATCATTGGAGTTAATAACTGTTTCAATGCTAACTTTCAATTGCTCGATATCGTTCCAAACTATTGCAGCATCCAGCCTTTCAAGATTACATGCGTTTGCACGTTGATTATCTGCCAATATAGCAATAAGTGATGGCAATGCTAATGAACAGCGCTCCCAACAAGAAGCACCTCCTGCACCAATTGCTAAATCTGCATCAAATATCACAGCCGCCATATTATCTACATTTGTTAAAACATTAATATTTAGCGGGAGATTTACAGCCTGTTCTTTTAAAGATTGAATATGAGGTGCATGTAGACCAAGGACAACATCAATGATAACACTGTGTTTCCAGTTAACCTTAGTAAGGCCACCTAAAATTTTACCCGTAATATTGTCTGGGTCGCTCCCTCCCATAAATATAAGGACACGCTGAACACCCTTGAAAGATAGTCGTTTTTCCAGCGCCATCAATCGCAATTTAGCAAATTCCGGCCTTAACAGCGCATAGTGCGAACCAAGCTTTAAATCACATTGATCTGGAACTAGCGAATGATAAGAGTCAACCTCTCGACCATAGGTTTGATCCAGTAACAAATCACAATCCAATTGACGATCCGCTAAATCATCAATGACCATGATTTTTTCAACACAATCTCTCATCCGTTTATGCCAGCGATAATCAATTCCATAATGATCAATGATCATCCAGTCACACACTTCTCGACCCATAGCATTAATTGTATCTTCTACGTCTTTTTGCCAAGTGACCTCAAGCCATTTTGCATAAGGGAACTCATCTTTAGTTTCTTCGTACTTCTCACTTGGAACTACAAGAAGATTTAGCTTATACCCACGTTCTTTTACTATTGCATTCATTTGATCTTGAAAATTACGACAAAAAAACTGCACATCTGCACCGTTTTTTTTTAACTGATCAGCCAGAGTTAAACATCGCATAATATGGCCAGAACCCATTTGAACCGAAGCGTCGACACGAAAGCCAAACCTCATCCAGCAACCTCTCTTCTCTCTACCAATGCTTGAAACATTAATTCTGCACGCTTCCAATCTTCTAGTGTATCGATATCTTGTACCAAATAACGAGGTAATATAATTGGAATAGACTCCGAGGAATATATCACCACACCATCAATAAAAGCATCTGCAGTTCCCCAATAGAATTGCCCTGCATCATGATAAGCCTCCTCTAGATCTTGGGAGCGAACATTAATATTTTCAGGACAAATCGCCTCAACAGACTCTTCCTGATTAATTCGTAAAGCACGCTGTATCGGAAATGGAAATGTTGTTACTGAAAAAGCAAAAGACTTACTGGAAGTAATAAGCTTATTGTATCCTTCTGTAAGATATATAGGCTGCACAAAAGGGGCTGTAGCATAAATACAGCAAGCCATTTCAACCAACTCACCCTGTTCACGAAACCATTGGATCGCTTGCTTAACAACTTCATTGGTGCCAGTGAAATCATCAGCTAAATCTTTCGGGCGAATAAACGGGGTCTCAGCTCCATAATATCTGGCTATAGATGCAATTTCTTCATCATCTGTAGAGACTATCACCTTATCAAATATTCCAGCATTCTTCGCAGCAGCAATAGACCAGGCGATAATTGGCTTACCGCAAAACTCTCTAATATTCTTTCGTGGGATGCGCTTACTACCACCCCTAGCAGGAACCACCGCTAGTTTCACGCTAACGCACTCATTATCGTACTTACCACTAAGTCTTGATCATCAGCATTCAAATCGGGAAACATTGGCAAACTAATAGCCTCAGCATAATAAGACTCTGCTTCAATATAATCTCCACGCTGAAACCCCATATCCTCATAGTAAGGTTGATTGTAAACTGGAATATAATGTAAATTAACGTGAATTCCTTGTTCTATTAGTGACTCGAATACCAGCTTGTGACTATTTTTAGACAAATTGCTTTTCACACGGACTACGTAGAGATGTAAACCTGAAAACTTACCCTCCTCACTACAAGGTAACTGCAAGGGTAATCTAGAAAGCTTTTCATTATACCTTTCCGCAATCATATGACGTTGACTCATAAACTCATCAAGTCGCTCCAATTGACTAATGCCAAGTGCCGCCTGAAGATCCGTCATGCGATAGTTAAAACCTAAATCAACTTGCTGATAGTACCAAGGTCCATCCGGTTTACAGGTCATCATATTAGGGTCACGAGTAATCCCATGACTTCGCAATAACGCCATTTTATCAGCTAACTGCTGATCATTAGTTAGCGCCATCCCACCCTCACCAGTAGTTATATTTTTTACAGGATGAAAACTAAATACAGTAATATCACTATATTGACAATTACCGATAGGCTGCCCAAAATATTTACCACCTATTGCATGTGCAGCATCTTCGATGACTCTAAAACCATACTCAGTCGATAACTTACGTATTTCTTTCATATCACAAGGCAAACCACATAGATGAACGGCAACAAGTACTTTGGGAAGTCGGTTTTCTAGCTTTGCTAGAACAAGTTTATCTTTTAATTTTTTAACACTGAGATTCCAAGATACTGGATCAATATCAACAAAATCAACCTGCGCACCACAATAAAGACCACAGTTTGCTGATGCGACAAAAGTAATAGGTGTCGTCCACAACCAATCTCCAGACCCTAATCCAAGCGCTAGGCATGCAATATGTAGCGCCGATGTCCCACTATTTACGGCCACCGCATATTTCGCGCAGGTATACTTACAAATACGTTGTTCGAACTTTGGGACTGCCGGCCCCTGAGTTAAAAAATCCGAGCGTAGAACATTCACTACCGCCTGAATATCTTCCTCAGAAATACTTTGACGACCATAGGGAATCAATTTATTTACCTCTTTTCCATCAAAAACCACGAAATATCATCTTGAGGAAACGTAGGGTCTCCTCTATATAAAAAACCGTAATCAACAAGTGTAAGGTCGGAATACCGTTCCATCATCTCTCCAGCAAAATCCCGTTTAAAAAGGCGATCATCATGTCCACGATAATCAATTGATACGGGAGTAGGGTTATAGTATTCGGCAACCAGTATATATTTTTCTGAATAATCATAAAGACGTTTATAAACTTCAGACAAATAATCCGGATTTATATGAATAAGAACACCTTTTGTAAATGTGATACTAAAAGTCTCCTGAATATCAACCTCAAGAATTGAGTCGAGAATTACCTCAGCCTCTCCCCATTTCCTCAATTGTTGAGCAGCGGCATCATTAATTTCGACTCCGGACAAACGACAGTCTGGCAATAATCTCCGTAACGCTTTGAGATTCATCCCAACGTTACACCCCAACTCAAGGACTGAAGACAACGGCCCAGTTCGCTCAACAATTTTTGAGAAAAAAGACGTATTGGAAGCAAGAAGCAACTCACTCTTATTTCGATCTATATAATCCTTACCAAACTCATTTTTCCAAAATTTTTCTTGCTTAGTTTTCATTATTTCACCTCACACCCTATCACTAATAAGCACCCATTCACCTCTCTCGTCCTTCTGAAAAATATCGTGATTAACAAATGAATCCATGATTTCCTCATAGTCATTCGTGCTTATATTTATATAATCACAAAATTCTTTAACATTATCTGGATTAACTTTACCATCTGTCTCCTTAGCTATCGTCAACGCCTCTTGCCGTGTGATTCGACCATGCCGTAATTCAATATTAAGTTGATCAGTTGCTCTACCGTAACCAAACTTCAGGTATTTAATTCTTTCCCTAATATCAATGTACTTCATATCACAGTTTTCGTAGTCCACCCATGAACCTGCTGGCGGGGTTAGCAAAGGACGCCAACCAAGTTCCTTTACAAATTTTGTATGCTTTCCTGCATCCCATTTAAAAAAGTGTCCATAAAATGTTCCCAGAACTTTTTCCTCATGCACCGCCTCGTCGCTCGGGAATTGCAGCATGCGCAAATCACCTATACTTATTTCATCATCAACCATGTCCTCTTCACGAAAACCGCGCATTAATCCAAATTCTTGCCTCCAGCGCCGATCCATTATCATATTGTCCCGACTTTTTACAGGTCCACCATATTCAAACTGTGGATTTTCTCCAAAAATTACAAGTGGGATTTTAAATCTAACTGCAAAATGAAATGGAACAGTATAAATACCTACGTGATTAACCCAGTAATGATCACCAACAATCTCAAAACCTTTCCTGACAAGGGGCCTGACAACATTGGGGTTAATAGTAAAATGCACATGATCAACGCCAATGGCCTTTAGCACCTCTAAATTATAGAGACCTATCTCTGTCTGATCGAATTGATCAAATGTAATAGCTAGAGGATTCATGCCATGAATTTTTTTCATGGCATAAACTTGCCAGGTGCTGTCCTTGCCACCACTCACGGGTACAATGCAATCATACCAACCGTTGGCCTTCTCACGTGCATCAACAAGTAACTCATCAAATGCCTTTGCTCGAGCATCCCAATCTACGGCATCTTCAATGCCATGCTTCCTTTCAGCCGATTTACACGCATCACATACACCAGTATCATCAAAGTAAAGATCCGGTTTAGTATCTGGAAAAAGGCACCTTTTACAATATCTAATAGTCATAACAACCTCATTTCTATACCATTCTGTCTCATATAATCTTTGAGTGAAATAATACTCTCACCAATCCAATAAAAAATACTTCCTGCGGCAATTGCAGATGCCCCACTTTTCACTGCTTCAACACAATCCTCTTTGCTACCGCATCCTCCAGCGACTACCACAGGCACATCAACCGCGCTCGATATTTCACTTATAAGCTCTAAATCATATCCTTCCATCGTTCCGTCCCTATCTACGGAATTTAAAATAATTTCACCCGCACCAAATTCAACCGCTTTGACCGCAGCTTCGAGAGCCGACAATTTATGAATATTTGTAGCTGAATTCGATGTGGCTACCGCACCTAAATCAGTATTTTTTATATCAAGTGAAAACACTATAGCTTGCTGGCCATATTTATCTGCGATCTCCGAAATAATTTTAGGATTCAAATAGAATTCACTATTTAATACAACTTTATCTGCGCCAGACCTAAATAATTTTTCCGCATCTTCGACAGTCTTAATTCCACCGCCCACTGTTAGCGGCATGACACACTCTCTAGCCAGCCGTTTTATCAGAGCCTCATTAATTCTGCCCTTACTTGTCGCTTCAATATCAACCACGACCATCTCATCAGCCATTCGACTCGAAAAAACTTTAACATTTGTAATGGCATCGCCAACCATCCGAACATCCTTAAAGCGAACTGTTTTAACAACAGAGCTCCCTTTAATTAGCAAGATTGGGATAATTCTTGTTTTCAACATGCTTTACGCCTAAAGTTCAACAAAATTTTTAAGTAACTTAACTCCAACTTTTTGACTTTTTTCGGGATGAAATTGAGCGCCATACACATTTTCTTTTTGATATGAAGCTACAACACTTTGATCACAATAATTTGTATATACAACTTTCAGGTTATCAGAAGGCACCACATGATAACTATGCACAAAATAAAATGAAGAACCTATTTCAATATTACCAAATAATTCCATGGATTTTAACTCGTCACCATATATATCATTCCACCCGATATGTGGAACACGACAGTTTTTTGTTGAAACAAGTTTTTCAACAGATCCAGTAATTAATCCCAGCCCTTCCGTTTCTCGCCCTTCGCTACCTTTCGACAAAAGCAACTGCATACCAAGACATATGCCTAATAAAGGACTTCCTGAGTTTACGTATTCTCGCAGATAACTGCTAAACCCCAGTGTAACCAACTTGCTCATTCCGTCTGGAAAAGAACCAACCCCAGGCAAAATAACTTTATCTACACCTTTAAGCATTTCAGGCTCTGTTGCGATCACAATATTGCAGCCTAAACCACGAAGTGCGTTTCCGACAGAAAAAATATTTCCGGCTCCGTAATCAATAACTCCAACAATTGGCTTCATGATATACCAGTGAGCATTTTGTTGCTTTCCATTTTAGACATTCTATTTCGAACTACCATTCTTATTTATGCCCTATCTTTTGGGCGACAATGTAAGTTTTTTCCTGATCACGAACCACAAATTTACAACTTTTTATCTTCGTCAAAACTGTAAACAGCAACCCTCAAATTTACACTTTCAATTAGTTTAAAACATTTGTATTGCATAATAAATTTCCCCGCCGCAAGCGGACGGGGTATTCAGAAGCAAAGAATGTCACTCGCTACGCATAACTCCGCTTTCTATTCGCCGCAAGCGGCGAGGAATATAACCCTCAGCGATTTAAAGTTCCGCTAACTTATCGTACTCTCGAAGCTGTTCTATTGAGAGAAAACTTTCGTTTGTTCCTGAATTATACTCAAAACCTTGATCCACATACTTTCCGTGCTCACCAATCGCATTGATGCGAAAATCGTTATTCGAATCAATAAATACAATAGTTGGCGAAATCACATAGTGATCATCAAACTCAATAGTCAGATGGGAGTCATCTGCCGGGCACATAGTCTCGTGTAACTTTTCCCCGGGACGAATTCCAACGATATCTTGCGGCATATCTGGGGCAATAGATAAAGCTAGATCAACTATACGTGCAGATGGAATTTTAGGAATAAATATTTCACCACCATGCATTCGCTCGAAGTTTTTCAATACAAAATCTACACCCGACTTCAACGTGATCCAAAAACGGGTCATATCCGAGTGTGTAATCGGTAATTGATCAGCACCATCTGCTATCATTTTCTTAAAAAATGGAACAACTGAACCACGAGAACCCACAACATTTCCATAGCGCACGACTGAGAACCGCGTTGGGTGCCCGCCAACCATGTTATTCGCAGCAACAAAAAGCTTATCCGATGCCAGCTTAGTTGCCCCATAGAGATTAATCGGGTTAGCTGCCTTATCCGTCGATAACGCGATCACCTTCTTAACACTACACGCGATTGCTGCCCGAATTACATTTTCAGCCCCATGGATATTCGTTTTTATGCATTCCATTGGATTATATTCTGCCGCAACTACTTGCTTCAATGCTGCAGCGTGAATTACATAATCAACACCATTCATGGCCTGAAACAAACGATCCTGATCTCGCACGTCACCAATGAAATATCGCATACAATCATCATTAAATGTTTGCTGCATATCAAATTGTTTCAATTCATCCCGGGAAAATATTATGATTTTTTTTGGCTTGTAACGCTCTAGTAGTGTTTTGGTATACATTTTACCAAAAGAGCCTGTTCCACCAGTTATCATAATTGTCGCGTCATTAAACATTCGTTACCACCTGCAGTTAATATTATTTATTAAATTATCTAGATCCATGCACAACACTTCGTGTCAACGCTTTTTAATATTATTTACTATAATTGAAATACCATTTTCTAAAGTAATTTCTGGTTTCCAACCCAGCTCACGCAAAAAACTTATGTTAGCCGTAGCACCTTCAAATTCCCCTTCTCTTGTGGGGAGAGCTCCAAAATTTAGAAACGCATTCGAGTCAGTAACCTCGTGTACTTTCTCAACAAATTCTCGGATTGAAAACGATCTACCATACCCAACATCAAAATCATTATATTGACTCAACAATAAATTAGAAGATTCAATCACTGCTATATACGCATTGACAACATCGATCACATTAACAAAGTCTCTCCGTTGCTCGCCTTGAGTCAAATCTATGGTGCCTGACTCATGAATACATCGGTTAATTATATCAGTACAGAATTTTTGTTCGTTATCTCCAACACCATATAAATGATACAGTTTAAGATTTACAACTTTAATACCATTTTGCTTTGAAATTAATTCGCACCACTCTCGGAAATGTCTCTTTGATAAAGAATAAGATAGCAGGTGGCTATATTTATTACTCGGAGTACTAAAGAAACTATCTGTATTGATAAACACACTACAACCACTCTTTTGAGACTGCTCCAATAATTCAAAAGGAAATTCCACATTAGATCTAAATACTTCGCCAATTTCACCCTGACTGTGACCGTAAAACGTTGCAGCATGAATCACGACATCTACAGCACCAATGGTCGAAAATATTTCTTCCATTCCAATTTCGTCAACATTAAAAGTTTTTATATTTCCCGTATGCGGGAGAATTCGCCGCATATTTGAGTGCGAACGCTTAAGCACAGCGACCTCATATCCATTTTTCAATAAAGCTTCAAGCAAGTGACTTCCTAAAAAGCCTGTCGCCCCTGTCAAAACGACTTTCAAAATATTTTCTCCGAACTACCTAAGCCAACATTAGAAACAAATAATATTTTGAATTCAACTAGGCTTTGCATTACATTCATCGAGAGACAACCCTGCTTACTAAAACTTTAATAACAAATAATGGGGACGAAACGAAGTTCCTCTTCCAAAGCCTTCTTGGCTCCCGCAGTAAGCGTGGCAACCACTCGAGACCTAGACGACAAAACAAAGGATGCGACCTCTTTATATTACCCACATAAAAATCAAATACCGCTCCAATTGCACCAACAAACTTAACATCTAACCTACCAATATTTTCAAAAATCCATTTCTCTTGCTTCGGCGCAGTCATACCTACCCACAAAATATCGGGTTTAAACTTATTAACAACATCAACCATTGCTTTAGTCTCGGCTTCGCTAAATGAGTCTTTAAATGGTGGAGAATACACACCTAAAAGCTCTATATGTGGATAATCAACAGAGAATTTATTTTGTATTTTGGCCAGAGTGTCATTTGAAGCCCCTAAAAAAAAACAACTGTGTTTTTTTGAATCACTATTTAACGTATCATTAAGTGAAAAAAAAATATCACTACCGGTTACTCTTTCTTTTAGCTTTTCACCTTGAGCTAGCGCAGCAAGCAAAATACCCGCCCCATCTGGTGTTATCATATCCGCTGACATTAATGCTTTTTTAAACAACCCATCTTTTTCTGCTTCCACGATGGAATGAGGATTTGCACAAAAAAAATAATGTCTTTCGCCAGATCCCAGCCACGTTATAATCCTCTCAACGTGTTCAGATATAGTTAGGTTATCAATTGGATAACCTAGAATTTGAACACACTTATTTTTTGTAGACTCATCAAACATATTAAACCTGCGAAATCCCTATATAATTCATCCGTACATCTTCTTATTTACTAAATATAGTCTTCAACTTTAGTAACTTTGATTTATACAATAGTTTATACATATTCGAATTATACCAATCCATCTCTTTCGCTGCCGCAAGATCACAATTTAAATCGTTTCTTAGAACGAAATCGAAATTTTCCCCATTATCAATTCTTGTAGGTATAGGGTTATCTCCCCGACAATGAGTTCCAGCCTCACTATAGCCATCATTAACTATCTTTGAGTAATACGGACAACTAGCTACCCACCCTAATTTGTAATGGGTATACGCCCACCTGATAGCCCAAGAGTCAATGACTCCTTCTTGATAATTACCTAACATCCGAAACAAATCCTCGCCACCCTTGTTAAATTCTTTTTTAAAGGAGCTGTCTATCAGATTTTCCGTTTCCAAATCCCAAATTGCCTTATCCCAATTATTCAACCAGGTAGCCCAACCCCATGAATTAGGTCGCTTATGAAAAAAATTATCATAATGCTGAGAAGGCGTAACCTTGAATCCAAAACCAGATATCGAACCAACTTTTTCATACTGTTGATAAAAGTTTAAAGATTCATTCATATACAAAAGAAAATTATTCGAAGCAATTAAATCATCTTCCAAAACAATTACTTTTTTATAATCGGAGACCACCTCTGACACTCCAGATATGACCGAATTTGCCAGTCCTTTATTTTCAACTGATGCAATTATATCGACTTTTTTGAACCCGCCTTTTGCGGCCTCATTTGCAATATCAATTGTTTTTTTAACTAGCGGTACATCTTTGTCAGTTTTAGGTCCGTCGATGTAAATTCTTATATAGGTATCTGTTGCTCCAACATTTCTCTCAATAGTACGCAAACTCGTCCATAGCTTTTCTGGCCTATTGTAGGCAAACACACATAAAGGTGCCGGGTGTTGAATATGTACCATCTTATATTTCCAAACCTATCTTTCACTATGCCATTTTATTAGTCTACTTAATCCCTCTTTAACACCAACCTTCGGCTCCCAGCCTAAAATAGAGTTTGCTTTTGATATATCAAGATACATAACAATTTTATCAGCCTGCCTCATTGGATTTATCTTAGACTTTTCTTTATTTCCAGTTAATTCCTCAAGCACTTGCAGCAATTCAAGAACAGAAAGTGTGTTTTTAACACCCCCAGCAATATTAAAAGCTTCACCTCTAACCGTTGAAATTTTTTCTATAACTAATTTTATTGCGTTTACAATATCTGAAACATACAATATATCTCTAACCTGCTTTCCATGTCCAAAACGATTAAACTCTTTGTTTTTAACTAGCATTTCAGTAATAAAGGAGACCCAGCCATGATCCTCATAAGAATATTGAAGCTCACCATATATACCTCCAAACCTTGTTACCACTGTATTCATCCCGTATACACGCGCATAATCTAACGTATACATGTCACCTGCACCCTTAGAACAACCATATGGAGATAAAAAATCTTTTTCATAACTTTCAGGAACTCCATTTGACAGATTCACATAGTCAAAGCGAGTATCGTACTCCTTAATAGGTTCGTTTTTTAACTCGCCATATACCTGGTTCGTTGATGCATAAACAAACGTTGCGTCAATGGAATAAATACGTGTTGCCTCTAACAGATTAAAAGTACCAAAAGCATTTATTTCAAAATCCAATCTTGGGTTTTCCACTGAACACTTAAATGCCACTTGAGCAGCCATATGCAACACAACATCAAATCCATCATGTTTTTTAAACAGCTGCTCTACATCATTTTGATTCCTAATATCACAATACTCAAACTCAGTACCATTTGAAGTGATAAGGTCATAATTGCTATTTGAACCAATTACCTTATACCTATTATCTATACCAATTACTTTATTACCTCCAAGGGACGAAAAGTAATTACACAAATTAGCTCCAACAAAACCTAATGATCCAGTAACTAATATTTTCATGAAATGTCCAACCTATATTATTCTAGTTTTTGAAAAGAAACTTTTTTAGCCCAACGCTATCATCGCTCTCGAATCGTTCGAATTTTACGCTCAGCAAGATATATAATTCCTTTGCTAAAAATGATAACTAGCCCTATTGAAAACTGAAACCACGAAACGCTCTTCACCTTATTCCAATACATTCGAGATACATCCATTGGACTCCATTTAGAAAAATCTCTGTTCTCGAGAATCTCCAGTAGCCAGGCTCTTGCTAATGACTTACTTCGTAACTTCTTGTTTGAATACTCATTTACGTACCACATCCTTGCTTGCGTATAACAATTATTAATTGGCCATGCCTTCGTTTTTCTTGCTTTGACGGTTGTTGAATCATCATGATTTCTAAAAAATACAAGTGGGTCTGATATTTGAGCAACTTCCGGGTAACTATTTGCAGTAAGTAAGAACAGCAATAGGTCTGGTCCCGCTCCGTGACTACTAAAATTTTCTAGATAGGGCGAAGGTATTTCAATCATTAAGTTATTCTTTAAATCGTCAATTCGAAATAGTGCCGCGCCGGGTGAAACCAAGGCCCCAAAAGAGAATAATGAATCTTCAATATACTTATCGCTTGAAAAAATTTTTGGCCTATTTTTCCACTGATGATGAACACTCCCACTCCCTGGAAAAGCCCCGACTTCAGATGCAGTAATTACGAATCCGACATTACTTTTCTGGATCAATGGCAATGTTCTTTCTAAAAAGCTTGGATACATTAAATCATCAGAAAATAACACTTTGCCATATTTGCCAGCAGCTTTATTAATACACATTTCCCAGTTTTTCACGGGGCCAATATTTGTTTTATTTTGAAATATACGAACTCGGGAATCCTTTAAAGCATATTGCTGGCAAAGCTCCCATGTCCTATCTGTACTAGCATTATCAACAATAATAATTTCCAAGTCTGACTCTGTTTGTTTTAAAGCAGACTCTATACAATCGCCTATAAGGGACTCACGATTATAAGTTGGAATAAGAATACTTACTAATGGCATTTCACCCTCTTTAAATCAAATGTTAAAGCAAATTAAAAATTCAATACAATATTAATATAAAACATCCACTCTACTCAGTATTTGCTCCAAATTCGCCATAATTATGGATGCGCCATTGAAACCGTAATCCCAAGGAGAGTTGGAATATCTATACATAAAAAAGCCTATTGAAAAAAAAACTAAAGGGGACGAAATTAAAGCAATACCATCTTTATTAAGCTTCCTAAGCAACAAAACACCTATTATTGATCGTATAATATCAAATATGAAATAGTATCTTAAAAAAATAAGCGCTTCACCATGAAATAGAATTAGAAACGAAGAATACAAAACAACAAAAGCATTAAATTGAATAATTTCTTTCTTTTTCATATCTTTTCTATATGCAATTCTAAACAATATTACCAGCACTACATCCAAGACAATCATCATACCTGAATTTTCAGCTTCACCACGATTCAACATACCTGGAGCCAGATCACTTATCAGATTTACAAAACCACTTAATAAATATGCGATTAGTAATATCGATATTGTCACAATCAAACTTTTCAAATATTTTGACATCAATAGAGACGCAATCAAGATTGGCACCAATAAAAACATTGCATTGTGCACCAGCCCGCTTAACAATAAAATTACCCAACCAGCATACATTCGGCCTTGCAATAGGAATAAAAAACCAAATACGAATACAGAAACACCTAAATATTGACGAATCACATGACCGGTCAAACTAAACGTTATTCCAACAAAACAACACCAAACCATCGCAAGAAAAAGAAATAGCCACCCTTCACTTTTTTCACTATTTGTAACCTTCCGCGAATAATTTAGTGCAAAAAAAACATTACTAAAATAGATAATTACAGTTGACAAAACCACAAAGACCACCGCCGTAGTGAATACTTGCGACAACAACCATACATACATCCTAAAAAAAACTTCAGTATAACGAATATTTAGAAAAACAAAATCCGAAGCTTGAGCGAAATTCAATTCTTTCAACAAATAAAAATATTTGATATAAGCATGCAAATCAGACTCATGAAGCTTCAAAATATTAATCACTGCAAAAAGAGAACTTATAGAAAGCGCAGTAAAAAAAAATTGCCGATACCCAAGAATATCTCTAAACACTAAACTCATTATAAACAATAAAAATAACGAAATAACAGGAAAACTGTACACTGAAACAAGTCCAACAGATACCGTTATCGCCAGGTAAAAACCTGCTTTTAATTTTGAACTAAATTCCATAATCAATATGAGCCGGAGCAGAAAATACTCCCGTTAAAAATAAGACCTCACTTGTTTTTTTTAAAATAAAATGCGCTTCACACAAAATGAATGAAAAAATCACTAAAAATTCACACCAAAAAAAGTTTCCATCTTATCAACTATAAAATCCAGCATCTCTTTCGTGAGCCTTGGATAAACTCCAATCCAGAAAGTACTATTCATTACTTGATCTGTATTTTTCAAATCACCACTTACGCGATACTCTTTACCAACAAAATATGGCTGTTTAGTGAGGTTTCCTGCGAACAGCAAACGACTACCAATTTTGTTCTGATCAAGGTATTTCAACAGATCTACGCGTGATACTGGCGCGTCGTCTTTCAATGTAATAGGGAAACCAAACCAAGATGGCTCACTATTTGGAGTAGGCTCTGGAAGAATCAAAAACTCCTCCAATGATGCCATTCGATCTTTGAGATAATTAAAGTTGTCTTTACGTTTTTGAATAAATTCTGGCAAACGATCCATTTGTGCTAACGCAACCGCCGCTTGCATATCGGTGATTTTTAAATTGTAGCCAACATGTGAATAGGTATACTTATGATCGTACCCTGCAGGTAATTCACCCAGTTGCCAACCAAAGCGTTTTCCACATGTATTGTCTTTACCGGGCTCACAATAACAATCACGACCCCAGTCTCTAAATGATTCGATAATCTTTTTCAGTTTACCATCATTGGTGAACACTGCTCCACCTTCACCCATCGTAATATGATGCGCAGGATAAAAGCTGCATGTTCCAATATGACCAAAAGTACCCACCATTTTTCCGTTGTACGTAGAGCCTAACGCATCACAACAATCTTCAATAACCCAAAGATTATGTTTGTTGGCCACTGCCATAACCGCATCCAGGTCAAACGGATTACCTAATGTATGCGCGATCATTATTGCGCGGGTTTTATCTGATACCGCCGCCTCAATTTTTGCGGGATCAATATTATAGGTTGGAATATCTACGTCAACAAATACGGGTACCATGCCATATTGAAGCATGGGATTCACTGTCGTCGGAAAACCCGCTGCAACTGTAATTACTTCATCACCCGGCTTAAGCGCACGATCACCCAATTTAGGCGACGTCAACGCAGAAAAAGCCAGCAAGTCTGCTGATGAACCAGAGTTAGTCGTTAAAACATGTTTCACGCCTAAAAAATCAGCGAAACGTTTTTCGAATTCGTCATTGTAACGACCTGTAGTCAACCAAAAATCCAGCGACGCATCCACCAAATTCATCATTTCTTCAGCGCCATAGACCTTACCTGAAGGAGGAACTACCGACTCGCCAGGTACAAAATTCTTAGGTGCGTGTGCGGTATCGGCATATTTTTTAACTAGTGCTAATATTTCATCTCGTAATTGCTGTTCTTGCATTTGTCTTTCCAGATTTTAATAATTTATATGTTAACTGAGTTTTCGTACGCATGAATTTGTTGCTTAGTTATATCCAGCATATTTTGCTGAGAGGCGTACGCCTTAAACCAATCCACGGTGCAACTTAATGCTTGTTCCATACTCCATTGCGGCTGCCAACCCAATTGGGTTCTCGCCTTGGATGAATCAAGTTTAAGATAATTAGCCTCGTGTAAATGATGCCCTTCATCCAACTTCCAGCTTGCACCATTACCCCAACTACTAACCAGCTGCTCAACAATCCAGAAAACCGGCTTGGCGTCATATTCGGATGGACCAAAATTCCAGCCTTCTGCAAACTGCTCCACATCATCCCAAAGTTTCTCGGCCAATGACACATAACCACTTAACGGTTCCAATACATGCTGCCAGGGACGAATCGCATTAGGATGACGAATCAATACAGGTTCTGATTTTATAAAGCATTTAATCATGTCGGGAATTAATCGGTCTTCAGCCCAATCGCCCCCGCCTATTACATTCCCCGCACGGGCGGTTGCTAAAGCAACACCATGTTCAACAATGTTTTCAGGCGAAAAGTAAGAACTTCTATAAGACGCTGTCAATAGCTCGGTGCAACCTTTACTACTACTGTATGGATCATGTCCGCCCATAGCCTCATTTTCACGATAACCCCACGACCACTCTCGGTTTTCGTAACACTTGTCACTCGTAACCACGACAAAAGAGCGCACACCACCTGTTGTACGAGCAGCCTCAAGACAATTAAGTGTTCCCATTACATTTGTAGAATATGTTTCAATGGGCTCACGATATGATAAACGCACTAAAGGCTGCGCAGCCAAATGAAACACTACCTCTGGGCGGCATTCTTTAAAGGTTTTTTCTAACTGAGAAAGATCACGAATATCACCAATGACACTGTTAATGCGTTGCTCTAAAGAAATTAATTGAAACAATGACGGTTCTGTGGGAGGCGCCAACGAATAACCTGTTACTTCTGCGCCAGCCATGTGTAGCCACTGAGATAACCACCCACCTTTAAAGCCAGTATGTCCAGTTATGAGAACACGTTTTCCTTTCCAGAAATCTTTATTCATTACCACACCTTCCAGGGGGCTTGCTTTTTCTGCCAGAGCTCTTCGAGGTAATGTTTATCTCGCAAGGTATCCATGGGCTGCCAAAAATCGTGATGCTCGTATGCCATAAGCTGCTCATTTTCGGCCAGCTTATTCAACGGCTCTTGCTCCCAGACTGTGGAATCACCTTCGATATGCTCTAAAACCTTAGGAGATAAAACGAAGAAACCACCATTAATCATGGTACCATCGCCTTTGGGTTTTTCTTTAAAGTTATTTACCTGTCCATTAGCTATATCTAACGCACCAAAACGACCCGGTGGATATGTCGCAGTCAATGTCGCTAGTTTACCATGTTGGCGATGAAATTTTAGTGATTCTGTAATATCTACATTACCTACACCATCACCATAGGTGAAAAAGAATTCTGATTCATCTTTAATATAATCTGAAACTCGCCCCAAGCGTCCACCAGTCATTGAGCTATCGCCGGTGTCGACTAAAGTGACTTGCCAAGGTTCTACACGCTTTTCGTGAACTTCCATTTTGTTTTCACGTAAACAAAAGGTAACGTCAGATTGATGTAAAAAATAGTTGGCGAAATATTCTTTAATTACATAACCTTTATACCCACAGCAAATAATAAAATCATTTACTCCATGAGCGGAATAAAGTTTCATAATGTGCCAAAGTATAGGCTTGCCACCGATTTCAACCATTGGCTTTGGCTTTAGGTCTGTTTCTTCACTTAAACGAGTCCCTAAACCACCCGCTAAAATCACTGCCTTCATATTATAACCTTATCAAGTTTAAATTTTAATGTTATTCAGGCCTACATCTTACTCATGATAATCAAATGCCGAATAACCATGCCTTTTAACCAAATCATCTTTCTCAGCCGTTTTCAAATCCTCCCTCACCATTTCTGTAACAAGCTCTTTAAAAGAAGTTTGCGGAACCCACCCCAGTTTTTCTTTTGCTTTTGTAGCATCACCAAGAAGCGTCTCAACTTCAGATGGTCGAAAGTATCGCTCATCGACAGAGACTATACATTTACCCGAACTATCAAATCCTTTTTCATCAACTCCTTCGCCTTCCCAGCGAATATGAATACCTAGCTCTTCAGCTGCGGCATTAACAAAGTCTCTCACACTATACTGAACGCCTGTTGCTATAACAAAATCTTCTGGATTTTCCTGCTGAAGCATCAACCATTGCATTTCTATGTAGTCTTTTGCATGCCCCCAGTCGCGCTTAGCATCCATGTTACCTAAATACAAACAATCTTGAAGACCTAGCTTAATGCGCGCGAGTGCTCTTGTTATTTTTCGGGTTACGAATGTTTCGCCGCGTAGTGGGGACTCATGATTAAAGAGAATTCCATTGCAAGCATACATGCCATAAGACTCACGATAATTTACCGTTATCCAGTAGGCGTATAGTTTTGCAACGGCATATGGAGAGCGCGGATAGAATGGTGTAGTTTCTTTTTGAGGCGTCTCTTGAACTAGGCCATAAAGCTCGGATGTTGAGGCTTGATAGAAACGCGTTTTCTTTTCGAGCTTTAATATTCGAATAGCTTCAAGAATCCGAAGAGCGCCGAGTGCATCGGAGTTTGCCGTATATTCCGGCTCTTCGAATGAAACCGCTACATGACTTTGAGCAGCGAGGTTATAAATTTCATCTGGCTGAACTTGCTGGATAATACGAATTAAACTCGTTGAATCAGTCAAGTCTCCATGATGCAATATAAAGCGTCTGTTTTCTTTTTCTGGCGGCTCGTAGAGATGGTCTATTCTATCCGTATTGAACAGCGAGCTTCGGCGTTTTATTCCGTGCACTTCGTAGCCTTTCTCTAATAGAAATTCTGCGAGATACGCTCCGTCTTGCCCTGTTACACCTGTTATTAACGCTTTTTTCACTTTTTTTCCTTGAAATTTTTTTGTTACTTTTTGCACACTAAATTTGAGGTGTGCATTTCTGTTACGCGCATTCGTTCTGGATACCGGCTAAAGGAATGCCGGTATGACGGGGCGCGCTTACTTTACTATGTTCTTTGTTGGGTTACGCAGTGAAGCTGCTTTTATACCCTTTGGGTGAACCCAACCTACCAGCCAATTCAATGTTAAGCATGTGCTTAGTTTTTTGTTGGGCTTTACGCCTCTGCGCTAACTTACATGGAACACTTTCAGTGTGGCCATACTCGAGTTTATTATGCCGCTAAATCAATCACTTTAATTTCATTCTTTTGAGATTTTGCCTCTTCCACAAGACCCTCTATATTTTCGGCTTGATTATCGTCAAGCCATGCTTCACCACACTGGCCACAAACGAGTGCAGGTACATGACGCACAACTATTACACCTACACCAAAATCAACAGTAATCGTTGTCGTTGCTTCGTCAAAAACACCTTTACATAAAGGGCACTGCTCGCTGCTACTCATTGTTTTGTCCTCCGGGTAATATAATCTGCCTTAAAATTATGCGCATCTGGCTCATAAACGGTGATCACATAAACCATATCATCACTTTCATTAAACCCGATTACAGCATGCAAATGACGACCATTGACATAATGATGAATCAAAAAACTTGGGTATGACTCATCATTTAAATACTCTTCGATGATAGCGCCTTTTTGAACAACACTTACAACTTCCTTCCTCAGAATACCCCGCTCTAGCATCCGCTGCTGAGCATGCACGCGCCAGCGAACGTGATGACTTGAAAGTGCACTTCTAGTCTTACTCAGCAATACGTTTCTCCGGGCAAATTCTTATATTTTCCGCACCACTACTATCTTCATGCGCATGAAAAACATTGGTGGCTATCTATGTTCTCGCTAGAAAATCGGGGAAATACAGAACAATTGGTGGGTTATGCGATAAAGCCGCTTTTATACCCTTTGGGTGAACCCACCCACCCTACCCGAGCAATCAATTCGCTATGCTTGAGTTCTAAGTTTTGTTGGGCTTCGTGCCTCTGCGCCAACCTACATGAAATATTTGCAATGTACTTCTGTTAAACCTCTTTCCGCAATTGTGCTATTTCTTTTTTTAACGATTCGTACTCTTCAACTTTTCGCTTTAAAAACCGCGCGGTAACTTTGGTTTTTTCTTCAACACCTTTTGGTGTGAGCATATACAAATATCGCCGTTTGTCCGGATTGTTTTTAAAATTACGTGCTTTTACCAAACCTTTGTCTTTTAAGGCTTGCATACAGTAATTCACTTTACCCAGACTCACTCCCATATATTCTGCCAATTCTCTTTGACTAACATCAGGATCTTGGTCTATTTTTTTTAGTATTTTGTATCTAATTTCTTCAGTCATTTATTTGACGAACACTATTCGCTTATTTATGGTTACTTCTCACACAAATATAGATATATAAATACACATCCTATTATTTGTTCAGGTGCTGAACGCTTTAATCGCAAGTATTATACCGGTTAATATGATCAGCGCCAAATCTTGTTCAACCACTGAACTAAACGCATCATTTAACTGCGGGCAATAAAAATACCAAATAAATGAGACTGAATCGAGCAATCGCTCGCTTGATCCCGTACACTAATTTTACAATGAATTTAGCCAGGCTTTATACGCTTCATCAATTCCAGCTTTTAGGCCAACACTAGGCTTCCAACCAAGCGACTGCACACGATTTACGTCAAGCAACTTTCTCATTGTGCCATCGGGCTTTGTTTTATCGTAAACAAGCTCGCCTGAATACCCTACGACATCAGCAACTAGTTGCGCTAGTTCGGCTATTGTTTGATCTTCACCTGTCCCTATATTGAGAACTGGTGCCGTTTTCTCATTCAGGAAGCTTTGATATTTGTCATCGTCAAGGTTCATTATGTAGACACAAGCTTTGGCCATATCTTTATTGAATAAAAACTCACGTTTTGGCGTGCCTGTTCCCCATATAACCACTTCGCTGGCGCTTGTCTTTTTTGCTTCATGCATTTTACGAATCAGCGCGGGCAATACGTGTGACTTTTCAAGATCATAATTATCACCAGGACCGTATAGATTAGTCGGCATCGCTGCCATATATTGCGTGCCATACTGGCGATTATATGACCAGCACATTTCGATGCCTGCGATTTTTGCTAACGCATAAGGTCTGTTTGTTGGCTCTAATTCACCGGTGAGGAGATATTCCTCTCTGATGGGCTGTGGGCAGTTTTTTGGGTAAATACAGGATGAACCTAAAAACAATAAGCGCTGCACATTTGATCGCCAGGCTTCATGAATCACATTTGTTTGTATTTGCAGGTTTTGGTGAATAAATTCTGCGGGGTACTCATTGTTGGCGAGTATGCCACCGACTTTTGCTGCGGCGAGAAAAACATAATTAGGTTTTTCTGATTGAAAAAACTCAGCGACGGCTTTTTGATCGGTTAAATCGAGCTCTTTGTGGGTTTTTGTGAGTAAATTTTGATAACCCGCTTCTTTGAGTACATTAACGATTGCGGAACCCACTAAGCCTCGGTGGCCAGCTACATAAATTTTATCAGTGATTTTCATTAATTATTCAGCAACCTGAGTGTTTGATTTGTGGCATTATATTTATTGAGGTGAGTTAAAGCAAAAAAAGAACCTGGGAGAAGCTAATTAGTAGTATGAATTTATTAGAACTTTGATTGCTGGTGAGTTTTCGCCCTGGATACCGGCTAAAAGAAGGGATTAGGGGAACTGCCTCAATCTACAAGTAGATTGCCGGTAGCTGATAGACTTTATCGGTCATTTTGTATGCCATTTTGACAAGTACTCCATTGGCGTATATACTTATATGAATGATTACAGTAGCCGAAACAGAGTCTTTTCAAAAGAAAATCGAGAGATTACTTTCAGTTGAAGAGCGCCAGGATTTGATTGCCTATTTATCTGAATATCCTAGTTCCGGAGATCTTATTCAAGGATCTGGAGGGATAAGAAAACTTAGATGGGCAAGAGGTTCTAAAGGAAAAAGTGGTGGCGTTCGTATCATATATTATTTTCATAGTGAAATAATGCCACTATATTTGTTGGCAGCTTTTGGTAAGAATGAAAAAGCAAATATTTCAGCCGATGAAAAAGTTTTGTTATCTAAGTCAGTTAAAAAGTTAGTAGCTTATTGGAGGCGTAAAAATGGGCAAGGCATTCACTGAAATATCAATGGGTCTCGACGAGGCAATAGCGCACGCTGAAGGGAAGTTAACTCAGGTTACTGAGCATAAGCCTGAAGAAATTAATGTGAAATCTATTCGCGAAAAAACAGGTATGAGTCAACAAAAGTTTTGTGCAACATTTGGTATTTCAATTGGTACATTAAGGCACTGGGAGCAGGGTTTGCGTTCTCCACGCGGTCCAGCAAGAGTATTGCTTAAAGTTATTCAAAAAAACCCAATGGCAATCATCAAGGCTATCGAAGAATAAAATGTAACTATAATGATATGGCTACACTAACCCGGACACCGGATTAAAGTACTTATAGAAACCAATGTCAATAACAGCCACAATCTACAAGTAGATTGCCGGTAGCTGATAGACTTTATCGGTCATTTTGTATACCTCGTCGCCATTGTTGATCAACAATCCAAACGGGCAATTGTTTTCTTCAATAAATTGAGTCAATGTTCTCAGTTGCTTTTTTTCCGTTGTTGATCCAGATTTAATTTCAATCGGAATTACGCCAAA
>Ga0316208_1000638_pt1 | contig 39475 bp, 34 predicted proteins | sample 3monopyrite_MG_FD_204944 | JGI IMG/M metagenome (GOLD analysis project Ga0316208, IMG submission 204944) | Microbial mat bacterial communities from mineral coupon in-situ incubated in ocean water Damariscotta River, Maine, United States -... | ecosystem: Environmental > Aquatic > Marine >...
CGTCGTCGTCGACCCGTTCCGGGTGCGACCGACGCCGACGGCGATGGGCAGGGACCTGGACGACGAGGGTCAGGATGGGGGTCAATTCTGGCGAGCAGCAGGGGGTCAGTTTTGCCAAGCGCTCAAGCTCATGACGCAGCCGCGGCTGGACGCATCCCTTTCTGCTGACGATGTCGGTGTTCGGGGGGCCGCTTCAGTCGCTGCCCGCCGCCTGCTGAGATGGGAGGTGCTGTACCCGGACCAACACCGCGAGTTCGCCCCGACCCGCCGCCTCGATGCGCACGACAGCGTCGTCGGGAAGCCGGTTGCGGGCGTTGCGCTGTGCCCAGGTCTGACGGCGATGCTGACGGTCGGCCTCATCGGCGGCGACGAGACGGGGACGGGCGGGTGCCGGAGGCGGCAAGTCCACCTCGACTCGCAGTCGGGCGTGGTCAAAGACCTCTCGGAACCGACCTCGGGCCTCACTGGGCAGAAAGCGCGGCGACGACACGGCGTGCAGCCCAGCCTCACATCCGATGGGATGGAGCTCGAGGGGGGTCTTGGGCTTGGTCTTTCGGCGGACCAGGGCGAGGCGCTCTCGGGGTTTGTCGGCGACCTCGCTCGGATGCCCATCTCCTTTACGTGGTGATCTCGTCGGATCATTTCAAACAGCTCCACTCTGGTCACTCCTTCCTCCGCAGATTTCGCAATCCACGGATGATCGGTTGGCCAGGGTGGGGCCACTTCGGAGGATCAATGCGCCCCGTAGTGGGGCCAGTTCAGAGTAGCGATCCCAGGCCCGACCCGAAGGCCGGGATGTGGGTCGAACATCTCGGCCAACCACCGCCCGATCCGGGGCTTCAATGGGGCCCGACCCGAAGGCCGGGATGTGGGTACGCGCTCGCCAAGCAGCTGGCACCCAGTACTGTTCCTCGCTTCAATGGGGCCCGACCCGAAGGCCGGGATGTGGGCATCATCGGCGCGGCGCTCGCCCGCGTCCCCTCCACCGCTTCAATGGGGCCCGACCCGAAGGCCGGGATGTGGGACCAGGAGGCCACATGCCAGACTACGGGACAGCCTACGCTTCAATGGGGCCCGACCCGAAGGCCGGGATGTGGGAACGAAGACCAATTTGAGCGAGCCACAGCGCTCGCGCTTCAATGGGGCCCGACCCGAAGGCCGGGATGTGGGGGCTTCCGTTCGAGCCATTTCATCAGGCGAAAGCGCTTCAATGGGGCCCGACCCGAAGGCCGGGATGTGGGGGTCCTGTACGCATATTTGTCCGGTGATATCCAGCGGCTTCAATGGGGCCCGACCCGAAGGCCGGGATGTGGGGTGTGCTGGCGGATCGCGCGGGAGCGGGCCGCCGCGCTTCAATGGGGCCCGACCCGAAGGCCGGGATGTGGGGAGCTCTTCATCGTCCGATAGCTGCGGCCTGGCCCGCTTCAATGGGGCCCGACCCGAAGGCCGGGATGTGGGCGAACGGTGGGGTTGACTGCTGGGGCAGCCTGACCGCTTCAATGGGGCCCGACCCGAAGGCCGGGATGTGGGGATCATGGAATTATCCCTAGTGCTTGAGCCGTAGATAGCTTCAATGGGGCCCGACCCGAAGGCCGGGATGTGGGGGTGAGGCGGTGGGCCCGATCGACACAGCGACGGGGTGCTTCAATGGGGCCCGACCCGAAGGCCGGGATGTGGGCTCACCGACGTGGTGTGGAATACGGGCCTGACCGCGCTTCAATGGGGCCCGACCCGAAGGCCGGGATGTGGGGCAACCTGAAGGGCGGCTGCGCAGTGGATCTCGGCCCGCTTCAATGGGGCCCGACCCGAAGGCCGGGATGTGGGGTACCCGCGATAGAGCCCGTTGTGCCAGAGCTTGCGCTTCAATGGGGCCCGACCCGAAGGCCGGGATGTGGGTGGACGCACTCGACGGCACCGAGCCTGCACAGCCGGAGGGGCGGACATGGCTTCAATGGGGCCCGACCCGAAGGCCGGGATGTGGGAAACTCCAGACCTCGGGTACACGGCTTTCTTCCGCTTGCTTCAATGGGGCCCGACCCGAAGGCCGGGATGTGGGCTCCCTATGTCGGAACATTCCAGAGAGGATGGCTGCTTCAATGGGGCCCGACCCGAAGGCCGGGATGTGGGGCCTCTTCGCCGGAGATCGCAAAGTCGCCCTGCACGCTTCAATGGGGCCCGACCCGAAGGCCGGGATGTGGGCAAGACGGGCACCCTCACGCTGTTGATCTGTCAGTGCTTCAATGGGGCCCGACCCGAAGGCCGGGATGTGGGGGGGTCACGCCAGATATCGTAGTGTGGGACCAAGGGCTTCAATGGGGCCCGACCCGAAGGCCGGGATGTGGGGCATTCCAGGGCGTGACGAACACCAAAGGCACGATGCTTCAATGGGGCCCGACCCGAAGGCCGGGATGTGGGGTGCTCCGTATTCCCCGCCTCTTCGCCGGAGATCGCGCTTCAATGGGGCCCGACCCGAAGGCCGGGATGTGGGCCGTACCGGCGACTGGAGCACCTACCGCGAGATCCGGCTTCAATGGGGCCCGACCCGAAGGCCGGGATGTGGGAACCTTCGACGGCCGCGTCCAGGTCAAGGCCGGTCGGCTTCAATGGGGCCCGACCCGAAGGCCGGGATGTGGGGGTCATCGAGAAGGCCCTGGGTACCGAGCCGAAGGGGCTTCAATGGGGCCCGACCCGAAGGCCGGGATGTGGGAAGAAGGTCGCCGGCAAATCCGTGGTCCCGGCGGGGGTGCTTCAATGGGGCCCGACCCGAAGGCCGGGATGTGGGGAGAAGCGGCGGCTTCGGATGGGGACGGTGCCGGACTGGCTTCAATGGGGCCCGACCCGAAGGCCGGGATGTGGGGCAGCCGGTGGCGGCGGTGGCGGCTCCGGCCCGGTGCTTCAATGGGGCCCGACCCGAAGGCCGGGATGTGGGCGGGTGGCCCCCGCCCCCACGATAACAGGGCCCACGCTTCAATGGGGCCCGACCCGAAGGCCGGGATGTGGGCTCTTGTCGGTGGACGTGATATCGAGCGCGCGTCTGGCTTCAATGGGGCCCGACCCGAAGGCCGGGATGTGGGGGTCCCGAGGTCGTCGAGGATCAAAACACGCGCCTCGCTTCAATGGGGCCCGACCCGAAGGCCGGGATGTGGGCGCTCGAGAACGCAGTGATAGCGGTATTGTGCTCGAGGCTTCAATGGGGCCCGACCCGAAGGCCGGGATGTGGGCATGCCCCGGTGCGCTGTGCGGTCATCACCAGCGAGCTTCAATGGGGCCCGACCCGAAGGCCGGGATGTGGGGGGGGCCCAGCAGATCTCAACGTGACCTTCATCAAGCTTCAATGGGGCCCGACCCGAAGGCCGGGATGTGGGGCAGCCCCCGAGCCCTGGGACCAAGCCCTAGCGAAGGCTTCAATGGGGCCCGACCCGAAGGCCGGGATGTGGGACAGTCGCAGCGGGGAGCGTGACGCTGTAGCTGTCGGCTTCAATGGGGCCCGACCCGAAGGCCGGGATGTGGGTCGACCGCAGCGAGGAAGAGCTCGAAGTGTGGCCGCTCGGGCTTCAATGGGGCCCTACCCGAAGGCCGGGATGTGGGGCCGATATGCTGTGATGGCCGTGTGCGGGATTGCCCGCTTCAATGGGGCCCGACCCGAAGGCCGGGATGTGGGTATATGATGAGCAGAGCCTTGTGGCCTGGTTCAACGCTTCAATGGGGCCCGACCCGAAGGCCGGGATGTGGGGCGGCCAGTCGGGCACCGATCTCATCGGTGAACCTAAGCTTCAATGGGGCCCGACCCGAAGGCCGGGATGTGGGGAAGACCTGTTGATCCCCGCGTAGCAGTGCCAGAATGCTTCAATGGGGCCCGACCCGAAGGCCGGGATGTGGGGCGCCGTAGGGCATATCCGAGCCGGTGTAGGAGAGATCGGCTTCAATGGGGCCCGACCCGAAGGCCGGGATGTGGGGCGGTGGTCGCGGCGCTGGATTGCCAGCTCGGCCCGCTTCAATGGGGCCCGACCCGAAGGCCGGGATGTGGGCCGGCCCGTACCGCCTACACAGCCGCGCTCGGCCTCGGCTTCAATGGGGCCCGACCCGAAGGCCGGGATGTGGGGCCGAGGAGGTCCAGGCCGACGCGGACACTCGAGCCGCTTCAATGGGGCCCGACCCGAAGGCCGGGATGTGGGGGGGCTTTCTTCGAGGTGTCATCGACCAGGACTTTTACGCTTCAATGGGGCCCGACCCGAAGGCCGGGATGTGGGGAGGCGCGAGTCAGTCATTGGGTCCATCCTGACTCTTGCTTCAATGGGGCCCGACCCGAAGGCCGGGATGTGGGGATGACTCCGATGGGCGCGCTAGCCATGTGGCGAGCTGCTTCAATGGGGCCCGACCCGAAGGCCGGGATGTGGGTTTGACGAACCAGGTATAGTCCACGTCATTTTCGAGGCTTCAATGGGGCCCGACCCGAAGGCCGGGATGTGGGAGGACGCGGACGGACTATGGCTCGTGCCTCGGTCCGGGCTTCAATGGGGCCCGACCCGAAGGCCGGGATGTGGGGTCTCTCCTTCGGGGGTGGTGGGTAGCTCCCCCTGACACGCTTCAATGGGGCCCGACCCGAAGGCCGGGATGTGGGTGGGCACCGGTGGGCCAAGCCGGCTGAAAACCCTCCCTAGCTTCAATGGGGCCCGACCCGAAGGCCGGGATGTGGGGAGGACGCGGATGGACTGTGGCTTGTCCCACAGTCGGGGCTTCAATGGGGCCCGACCCGAAGGCCGGGATGTGGGGGGATCAAGACCTACGACACCACCACCGAGACGAGCCCGCTTCAATGGGGCCCGACCCGAAGGCCGGGATGTGGGTGGGACAACTTCGCCATTTGGTGGGCCGTCTTTTCGCTTCAATGGGGCCCGACCCGAAGGCCGGGATGTGGGTAAAATCCTCGGTCGCACGTACCTCATCGGCCGGCACGCTTCAATGGGGCCCGACCCGAAGGCCGGGATGTGGGACGAGGCGGTGGCGGCCGTGGCCATGATCGCAGCTACGCTTCAATGGGGCCCGACCCGAAGGCCGGGATGTGGGCTTCGTCGGTCCGACAGCCAGCGCTGGACTCGGACTGCTTCAATGGGGCCCGACCCGAAGGCCGGGATGTGGGGCGCCAAACTGACCCGTGGCCGCAAACACAAGGTCCGCTTCAATGGGGCCCGACCCGAAGGCCGGGATGTGGGGCTCGGTACGCACCGGCACGACCGGCACCTGGACTGGGCTTCAATGGGGCCCGACCCGAAGGCCGGGATGTGGGGGGCACTCAAGACCGCGTGGGCGCTGACCAAGCTGCTTCAATGGGGCCCGACCCGAAGGCCGGGATGTGGGCAATTGGCCTGGATTCTACTGGCGTAGGCCTCACGCTTCAATGGGGCCCGACCCGAAGGCCGGGATGTGGGGTCGTTTCCGACCAGCGCGGCAGCCTTGGAGTCCGCGCTTCAATGGGGCCCGACCCGAAGGCCGGGATGTGGGACCAGGAGGCGCCATGCCAGACTACGGGACAGCATTCGCTTCAATGGGGCCCGACCCGAAGGCCGGGATGTGGGGGAGCCCCATCGGCACCTCCTTGCCGCAGCATAACATGCTTCAATGGGGCCCGACCCGAAGGCCGGGATGTGGGGATGTCTCCCCACCGCAGATTGCTGGTTATCACGGTTGCTTCAATGGGGCCCGACCCGAAGGCCGGGATGTGGGGGGCGTAGCCTCTACTCGGCATGGCCGGGCGTCTACTGCGGCTTCAATGGGGCCCGACCCGAAGGCCGGGATGTGGGCGGGATCGTCTACTCGTGATAGCGCAGATTCAACGCTTCAATGGGGCCCGACCCGAAGGCCGGGATGTGGGGCATCCCATACCTGCTCGAGGTCGCGGACATCAGGCTTCAATGGGGCCCGACCCGAAGGCCGGGATGTGGGCACCGGTGGACCAAGCCGGCTGAAAACCCTCCCAAGCTTCAATGGGGCCCGACCCGAAGGCCGGGATGTGGGTCCGATGGTGATGTCCGACCCGTCTGACACCTCGGTGCTTCAATGGGGCCCGACCCGAAGGCCGGGATGTGGGGTGCGACGGCCGTGGACGGCGTGCAAGAGTGGGCCTTGCTTCAATGGGGCCCGACCCGAAGGCCGGGATGTGGGCATCAACGTGGCCACCATTTACACCAGCGACACCTTCGCTTCAATGGGGCCCGACCCGAAGGCCGGGATGTGGGCAGGTACGGAGCCCTGCCAGACCTGCGGATGAGGACGGCTTCAATGGGGCCCGACCCGAAGGCCGGGATGTGGGAGAGCCACCCATCGCATCGGCTATTCTCTTGGTTCCCTGCTTCAATGGGGCCCGACCCGAAGGCCGGGATGTGGGCAGCCGCATAGGCCAGCTTCAGGAGCGCTTGGTGATTGCGCTTCAATGGGGCCCGACCCGAAGGCCGGGATGTGGGGTGCGGGGGCGTCGACGTCTTGCCATGTCAGGTCCTCGCTTCAATGGGGCCCGACCCGAAGGCCGGGATGTGGGAAGTCCAGGCATCAGATCAGCTCCAACATTGAGCTCGGGCTTCAATGGGGCCCGACCCGAAGGCCGGGATGTGGGTGATCTCAATGCACTTCAACGCGGCACCGACTCCGCAGGCTTCAATGGGGCCCGACCCGAAGGCCGGGATGTGGGGTGCCGGTATCTCGCGGGGAGTGTCCACCCGAGTGGCTTCAATGGGGCCCGACCCGAAGGCCGGGATGTGGGGTATCGGGTAGGGGCGCTCCTGGCGGGGAGGGCTTTGCTTCAATGGGGCCCGACCCGAAGGCCGGGATGTGGGATGGGTACGAGCCGGACCTGGTGATCTCAGTGCACTTGCTTCAATGGGGCCCGACCCGAAGGCCGGGATGTGGGACGGCGAAGGTGGGCGGTAAGGCTCTCCGGCGGACGTAGCTTCAATGGGGCCCGACCCGAAGGCCGGGATGTGGGACTGACTTTACCTCGACCAGTGACCGCAAGACCGGTGCGCTTCAATGGGGCCCGACCCGAAGGCCGGGATGTGGGGGAACGCACACCGGAACGCACACCGGAACGCACACCGGCTTCAATGGGGCCCGACCCGAAGGCCGGGATGTGGGAGCACCTCCCAAAGAGCCCACTGACATGGACTCAAATCAGACACTTGCGAGCACCCGCAAAAATCATATCCCATCGACCTCCTCCGTTCACCCGAAATCCCAGGAAAACACCGAATACTCACGCTAAATCCTTATGAACGAGCGCCCCAAGGGAAAACACCACCACCCAGGCGCTCGCAATTCCAGAGATCAGATGATTCGCACCACGCGCTCGGGGTCGTCGATCGACTGCCCGATCGTGAACGCACGCCAGCTCCGCGGAGCCGATGACTGTCCCAGGGGAATGAACATCACCTGGTCGGTATCCGAGTCGATGACCTGCTCCAACGTGTCCAACAACTGCTCGAGCTGAATCGGACTCAGGCTACACCGGAAGACCGAGTACTGTAGATGCTCCCCATGGGCCCGCATGGCCCGGTACACCCGGCGCCAGCGCTTCGGCGCCCCGTCGCCACAGATGTCGTAGCACACCAGGTAGAGTGATGGGGGCCGGCCGCTCATCGGATCCGAAACACCGGATAGCGGTCGATCTCACCCAGGAAGGTCTTGCTCAACAGTCTCGCCTGTACCTCGAGGATCCGCCGGTAGGACATGCGATATCCGAATCGGGGGTGCACGATCTCCTCGGCCAGGCGGTCTTCGATCGTGCGGATGAAGCGCCTCCTCCCGGCATCCTTGAGCCGTACCCCGGTCTTCTTCATGTAGAAATCATCTGCCGTCAGCGACCCCGTATTCACCGCGCGCAGCACCGCCGAGTCCGCGATGACCGACCGGAACTCCTCCATCAGATCGAGGGCCAGAGCCGCCCGACCCGGCCTGAGGCCGTGGTACACGCCCACATAGGGATCGAGCCCGACCCGATGGAGCACGCTCGTACACTCCCGCGCCAGCACCCCATAGCCATAGGACAGCAGCGCATTCACCGGGTCCATCGGGGGCCGCCTGTTTCTGCCATTCGCAGAGAACATCTTCCCGAGCTCATCGTTGCGAATCATCGACGAGAGCGATTGGAAATAGGCCCGCGCGGCGGCCCCCTCCAGGCCCAACAACACCGGCACCTGGGTGCACTGGGCCGCGTCATCCGCGAGCGCCTTCATCTGGGTGAGCACCGCTGTCCGATCCCCCTGCCCATTCCGCCGCAGCAGCACCCGCTGGTTGCGGATCTTCCCCGCCACGATCTCCCGCGCCACCCTCACGGCCCGCTCGGGGTCGGCGGCGACGGCATGCTGCGCCACCCGACCGAGCACATGATGCCCAGATACCGGCACCACCTCGGCCACATGCCACCCGCTCCACTTGTGCAGCGACACGGGGATCTGGGCCTCCGCCAGGGCATGGAGCAGCGGTGAGGTGATCGACACTGCCCCCCGGATGATCACCGCGGTGGTGTGAATCAGCCGGACCCGCTCGGCGATCTTGCCCTCGATGAGCACCGCGATCTCCCCACCCCGGATCGCCAGCTTGGCTCCGCGATGCTCGACATAGAGAGGGACTCCATCGTGGCGAGCGGGCGCCAGGGGTCGCACAGAGGCCTGATCATCGTCGAGGTTGTGCTGCTCATCGGGAAGGCAGATCCCGACCAGAGAGCACTTGGGGCAGCGGGGAGAGTCCACCAGCGGGAGGGGCAGACGCGGGGTGTCCAACAAGGCCCGAGCATCGTGAATCGCCTGCTTGGTGAGGGCGACGAGCTCCTCGTCGATGGGCACCTCCACCCGCTTGCGACTGCCTGCGAAGTACAGCACGCCATGGTCGACGGTGTAGCCGTGCTCCCGGAGCAATAGCGCCTGGAGGCAGAGCTGCACCCGTTCGGGGTCCCACGGCCCCCGGCGAGGTAGCTTGCCCTTCTTGTAGTCCACGGGTACGGCCCAATCCCCGTCGAGCTCTACGAGGTCGAGCCGGGCGACCACCCCCAGCGTCTCGCTGCCGAGATCGAGGGAGCGCCGGGTGACGGGAGCCTCGTCCGCGGACTCCAGCGGCCGGTTGTCAGGGGTGTCGACCTTCCGATGGACCCGAGCGCCACGCACGGTGTCGGCGGAGTCTGCCCACTGGCCGTCGAGGTGTTCGAGGGCGAACAGGCGGGGGCAGTAGACGTACTCGTTGATCATGCGGGCGGGGAGCATTCAGACCCCCTCGAATAGACCGCCACCCTTGTGGGCGGACCGGCCGAGCATCATCGGACCCGAGACGGCAACTGCGAACCGAATCCGCACCTTGGCAGACAGGCCCCGCTCGGACTGCACCGAGAGAACCTCCACCTCGGTGGGCTCCGGAAATCCTCGCGCGTGGAGCGCCTCTCGAAGATCGAGCTCCACCGCCGCCGCCGCCGACCCGAGCTTCCGGTGCCGCCGCACCCGATACGGAGTCACGCTCTCCCACGCGGTGTGGGAGGCGACGAGCGGGTCGTCCTCCCCCACCTGCACGGGTCGAAGGCGAAGCAAACCCGAAGCCCCACACCGCAGCTCCGAAAATCCCTCCAACGCCCGATCCAGCCGGTGACCATTTCGGCCCCGGCTGCCCGCGGCCGGATCGATCAGGAACACCCGGTCGCGCTCCAGATCCGCACCGAAGAATAGATGACTATGCCCCTGAACCGGGTCACCGCCCCGGCGATGACCGCTGATCCACCAGGGTAGGCATCGGTCCGGGTACCGGGCCATCACGGCACGACGAAGGCCGCTGGCGATGGCCATCGGGTCCGGCCTCCTGCCGAGCCCCCCGGTGATCGTCCACGTCCGCAGCGCAGCCCGCTCCCCGATCGGGATCATCAGTCCAAGCCCCATATATCGCCCATCTCCCAGCACCAGCGGGCCATGGAGCGGCTCCTCGAAGCGAATCTCCACATGCCACAGATCCCTGGCACGAAACCGCCCAGAGGCGAAGGCCGCAGCACCCTCTCCGCCTGGATGAAGCGGCTCCCTCTGCACCCACACGGAACGCACCCGAGACGCGACACCGGCGTGCCGAAGCGCCTGCCGTACAGCCTGACGCGCCCTCGCCTCATCCTCGAGACGGTCCGGCGCCGTGGGGGCCTCCCTGCCCCGCCGTGGCGCACCCCGCAGCGCCAGCGGGGTGATGCTCCGCCACAGGGTCGCCCGCTGAGTATACCGGCGAAGCATGGAGTCATCGTCGGTCCCGACCAGGACCCGATCCCCGACCTCCAATCCGGTGAAGGCCCACCGGAGATCTTCGGACCGAACCGGCCCGCCTCGGGGGATCTGCACCGCGACCCTGCGAATAGCCGGGTCCGTGTGCTGATGTCCGATCGAGGGAACAGGGATGATCCGCACCCGGTACCGGGAATCGACCACCCGGGCGACCCCGGGGCGGCGCCCTACCAGCACTGCTTCGATCTCCCCTCGGGGATTGGGCAGCGAGGAGCGGCGCAGTCGATCCACCGCCGCATCTCGCACCGCCACCACCAAGGCTCGCGCATCGGCGAGGGCCCACGGCTCGAATCGTGGCGCTCCCGGAGCCGACCTCAGCTCGAGAACCAGGACCATCGGCCCCTCCCCATAGGAGACCTCGGAGAACACCGCGCGTGGGGGCTGGGAGAAGACCTGGAACACCTTCCGCCCCTCCCGCTCCACCCGGAATCGCTGGCTCTGGGCTTTGTAGCGCCGCTCCAGACTCCGAAGCGTCCCCCGACTCGGGCAGCGCAGACGACCGGCCCTTCCACCCGGAGTCGGCCGATAGACCTCCCCATTCCACTGCCGCAGTTCCGCTTCGGCCTCGTTCGAGTCCACGAGTCGACACTCCGCCCAGGCGGGGTCCACTCCACGGCCCAGCTGGTACAAACGCTCTGTCACAGTGGGGAGCGCCTCGGGCACCTCCTCGCACCCGGCCCACAGGTAGAGCAGCTCCTCCCCATCGAGCAGTCGAGGGTGAACCGTCTTCGCGGCGCGGATCGATCCCACGCGTTCCGGATCACCGCCCTTGGAGTCCAGATCGTTGTTCGGAACAAACAGCGGGACGGACTGGCCGAGCTTGTGCCGGGGTACGGCGATGACCGGCGCCGGGAGTTGCTCGATCCAGGAAAGCGCCTCGGCGACCTCCTCACTCAAACAAGGGCCCGAGCCCGCGACCAAAGCCTGGTACAGACGGGCTGGGGAGGGCGGCCACTCCGGCCTGCCGTGGTACCAGCTCCCGTGGAGATGGACCTTGATGGATAGCGCTCGGCCGGTCACTTCGCGCCCTTCTTCATGTCTTCCTTGGCCAGCTTTTCATCGAAGTCGACCGTCTGATCCTCCGCGACACCCCACACCTCGGCCTGGGACCGCGCCCACGCGATGAGCCCTTCCCGATCGACCTCGACGGCCTCCCGGCTCCCGCTGCGACTCACCGCATTCCACTCGCTCTGCCGATCTGCATCGGGCACCAAGAGACAGCCCTGCCGCAGGAAGGGATCGAGAGGCGCGGTGGCGGCGATCAGCGCCAACCCGAGTATATAGCGCCGCATCTCCTCGGCGCGCTCAGTGGCCTGAAGCCGCCTCAGGGCGATCAGATTCACCGTGACGTTCCGCCGGATCGGGCCCGTCGCGATTACCCCACCATGGTCCCCTGTCGACGGCACGTGGAGGAAGCCCCGCTCCGCGAGCCCGCTCTTGGTCTTCTTGTCCTTCTCCAGCTTTTGATCGTCCGCCACCACCCCGAGCGCCTGGTAGTCCAGCGCCGGCACGAACTGCGCCGAGCGCGACAGCCGAGACACATCCCAGGCGCGAATCACGCTCTGCACGATGCGCGGCAGCTTGACCCCGGTATCCCGGGAATCCCACGCCCCGAACACCAAGGAGGTGGGCCCCAGACGCGCCATCGGCCCGCAGTCACCCTTGCCCGCTGCGACGAAGGCCTCGTGCGCGCTCGCCGCCAGGGAGGTACAGCGCAGCACCGCGTCGCCGACCCGATGGCCGGCCTCGAGCAGGGAGACCTGCCCATCGGTACCCTTCTTCGGGTCGCCATAGCGAATGGTGACCTGGGGCACCAGATCCGCGTATTCCTCCTCGAGAAATAGCGGCTCCATCCGGTTTGCCTGTGAACCGACCGAGTCCACCAGAGCAACCCGGGTGCCGTCGGCGAGCTCGTCGATATTGTACTTGCTCTCCATGGCGAAGGTGGCCGGGAAGAAGGGCTGCCCGCGCCCCTCTACCGGGAGCAGCTCGGTGGCCATGTGCAGCGCGACGGGGCCCTTTGGATCATTGGCGCAGCGTTCCAGCAGCGCTAAATCGAGTGGTGTGGTCATTTCAGGTCTCCTCGATGACATCGATGATGCAGCGGGCCTGGCCTTCTTTGCCAGGCCAGCCCAGGTGAATAGTGAAGCTTCGGGTTGGGAATGGGAGTGGAGCGCAGCCCAGGGCGGGCCGGAGCAGGGTCAGCGGGAGCGCCTCTCCAGCGACCACCGCGTAGCGATACCGCAGCTTGTCTCGCCCCGGTCGCAAGGGGCGGGCGTTGGACATGCCGATGGCGGCGAGGATCTCCACGAGGGGAAACCCGCGGGGCTGAATTTTCCCGGAGTGAACATTCAACGAAAACCCAATGCCCATCGGCACATAGTCCCGCCTCCAGTCGAAACGAAAGCTGCTGGACTGTATCGCGGAGATGGAGAACGGATCCTCCACTGCACCCTCGGGCAGCGGACGTGTCAGCTCCAGCGCATCCCGAAGCAGCGCCACCCCCGGATAGCCGCCAGCGCCCGCCCAGAACTTGACATTGTCCCGCACGGTGCTGTCCGCCCAATAGTCGATGATCTGGTCGACCTCACCTCGCCGGAGCACGGCGATCAGGGTGGCGAGACTCGCTGGTGTCGCCACCGGATAGTCCCCGGTCCGAAGCTCGGTGGGCACCCACTTGTTGGTATTCAGCCCCTCGATCGGAGTCTGGCATACCAGCTCCGCCTCCCCGAGAAAGCCCAGCACCGCTTCGACCGGGTTCTTCTCACCCGGCGTCTCGATACGAAACCGCACATCCTCCGGGTCGCTCCAGTCGAAGCCCCCGCGGGCATCGCCGAGCAACACATCCGCCACCTCGAGCAACCCGATGCAGGCGAACACCTGGCCGGGATTCAGCAGATCTACAGGTACCGTCGCGTGCATCACAGCCTCCCATCATTCTTGGCGGAGGCCCGCTGGTCCGCGCTGCGCAACAACGCCTCCAGCCAGGCCAGCCCCCATGGCCCCCACCGCTCCTGGAGCGCGCAAAACCGCAGCGCCACCTCGCGGCTGCGCGCCTCCAGCACAGATGGCGGGGCGTCCTCGCAGCCAGTCACCGAGATCGTCGGCCGGGCGTTGCCGTGGTGGGCGGCGATCAGGTGCAGGACCAGATCGCGGTCCTCCGCCGGCAGCCCCTGCCACTCTGGGTCGGCCTCGGCATAGGGCAGGGAGCCGAACTCGTGACGGTACCCATCGAGAGCGTGGACATTCACCGGGCCTCGCGTCTTGGCATAGGCCGCATCTCCAGGGGCGCTGAACGCCCGCTGCCACCGAGCGGATCGCTTACCCTCATCGTGCAGTCGCGCCGCGATGGTCACGACATCGGTGAGCCGAGCGGGCAGCTCCAACCGCTCACAGATCCCCTGGGCCTGCTCCCGAGTCCAGTCGAGGTGCTCCGTGAGGTGCTGGGGGTTGCCCGCTGCCCGCGCGTCCTCGTTGGGGTTGGAGCCCCGGCGCTTGTCGACCACGAGCCAGCGGCTCACTCGCTCCCCATCCATCGCCCGCGCCACCCGGAAGATCTCCGCCCACTCTCCCGTCGCACTCTCCTCGGGACTGCGCTCGATCACCCGAAATCCGACCGCGTCGACAGGGTTGTCGCTATCGACAATGCGACGCGGCGGCTCATCCTTCTTGTCATCGAGGAGCCCGCTGGTGGCGAGCCCCCCCACCCGCGCATCGAGCACGAGAGTACAGCCCGAGATCGTTGGAAAGAACCGCTTCTTCTCACGCGTACCGAGGTTCTCCTCGAGCTGCGCCAGTGTGTAGGACTCCTCCAGCCGCCCGGCGCGGTCGAGACGATGCATCAGCCATTCATCCCCGGATAGTCCATATTTTTCCGGATCTTTAGCTATCTTCTTCACCCGCTTTCCAAGCCACTCCATGGCCTGCCAGGAGTAGAGCTGCAGCCGCTCGAGCAGGTGCGGTCGCGCAGCCTTGAAGAAGTCGCGAATCTGCGAGACTGAAGTGCTCGGCGGTGGAAGCTGATGCCGCCACACCAGGGTGGTCTGCGGATCTTCTTCGACCCATCCCCGAAGCCATGGCTGAACCTCAGGGCGCCCGGTGTGCTCCACCAAGGAGGTCAACGCCCACGAATCGAGCAGGGCCCGAGTGAGCGCCGGTCGGGTGGGCCCCGGGGTCGTCGCTCGGCTCACCGCATCGAGGTTGGACTGCTTGGTCCGATCGAGTGCCTCAGGCCCTCCCTGACGGCTCCCCTCCTCGTCCTCTGGTAGGACACGAAGCAGACCACGGGACTCGACGACCTTGGGATCCGTCCCATCGGCGAACGGCTCGTGCAGGAATCGAACTCGCGCGGCCCCCTCCCCACGACGGTTGACCCGCCCGAGCCGCTGCACCATGCGCTCCCAGGGCACGATATCTCCCACCAGGTCATCGGCATCGAGGTCGACGCCCACCTCCCCAGCCGAGGTCGCGATGACGAAGGCGTGCTGCGCAGGAGCGGGGGAGCCCGCCAGGAAGCCCGAGGCGAACAGCTCATGGCTGGCCTCTCCACGCTCGAAGACGCGGCGTCCCCCGACAAATAGAATGATCTTGGGCTTGTCCGCCCTGCCATACTCGGCCTTGAGCCGCTTCTCGAGGGCTACCCGGGTCTGCTCCGCGACCTTGCGGCTGTTCGCGAACACCAGCACCCGTCGCGGCTCCTGGTCCACCGTGAGCTCCCAGGCCTGATTGGCCAAAGCATCCGCCAACGAGCCCTCGATCTGGGCCACCTCGACCTGCTTGGGTGCCCGATACCGCTGCGCCACGACCGGATTGGCCAGATCGTCCGCATCGAGCCGCAGCGGAGCCACGTAGGCGCCCCCCGTCGCGGAGAGAGGCAACATCCGACACGGGGGGAGCACTGGATCTTCTCGGCGCAGACCCTTCCCGGTGATGGCCGAGCGAATCAACGCCTCGAAGGCGGGCACCAGGTGAGATTCGTCGAGCACGAACAGCACGTCTTGGCCCAACAGCCCGGCAAAGAACGGGCGGATCTTTCGCGATGCGCCATAGCCCTCGAAGAGCAACCGCGACCCGATCATATCGACCGTTCCGATGACCATCGCCGGAGCGCTGGGGTCGGCGCACCACTGCCGATTATCGGCGAACTGACCCCGTAGGGTGGAGATCGCGAGCGCTCCCTCGCCCAGCCCCAGCCCTTCCCGGACCTGCGGAGTAGCTGCCACCCACTCCCGTAGCTTCTCGGCCTCCGTGGTGGCCTGATCGACGACGGCACGACGGTCGACCACATACACCAATCGGCGCGGCAGATGGTTCGCCCCCGACGCCCGGGCCACCAACCAGACCGCCAACACAGCGGTCTTTCCCAACCCCGTCGGAAGATCCAGCGCGTCCGGAATCCGCCCCTCCATGAAGCGTTCCAGCAGCCGCCGCTGCCACGGAAAAGCCGGGTTGCCAAGGGCGGCATCGAGCCGCTGTTGATGAAGTGGGAGCATGGTCATCTCTGTAGGGGTTTGGAACGGGAAACTCTGGGGAAAAGCACACTACGACAAATCTCACTCCATCTCCACCCCCAACAACCTCCCCTGCGCTCTCCGCAGCGCACCGATCTGCCCATCGGGAGCCCCCTGACCCCGCAGGTGCTCGACCATCTTCTCCACCGAGGCCTCATCCCACGGGCCCCCGGCCCCCATCTTCTTCGCCCAGGCCAACCGCTTCTTGGCCCGGCTCTTGGCTTTCAGGCCCGACCAGTCCGGGAAGGTGCCCTCGTAGACCCGCCGCTCCCCAGCCCCCTTCGGAGCCTGCCCCACCGGCCCGCCCGCCGACAGGCAGCCCTCCACCAGGGAGCGAACCGGCTCCGGCAGCTTGCTGGCTTTGCGCAGCCCACCATGCTCCCCCAGGTAGCCCACCACCGCGCAGGTCAGGGTCGAGGTCATCGGGTCGAGCTCCGTCCACACCGGGTCTGTCCCGTCGCCCCGCGGGTCCTTGAAGCGCAACCAGGAGCGCAGCGCCCACACCGCCCCGTCTCCTCGCTCCGCAGCCCACCGCTCCACCCGCTCCCGAGCCGGCACCGACTCATCCAGGAGCGCCTCGAGCACCCGCTCCCTCTCTTCCCTCTGGGCGCGCTCCTCCCGGGCCTGTCGACGCTCGGACCGGGTCCGCCTCCACCCCTCGATCTGTCGACGCCATGGGCCCGGGTCCCCAGTCGGCGGGAGTACTCGCTTGTCCTTCTTTGCCACCACAAATTCGTTCTGGTGCACCGGATGCTTGATCTGCAGATGGCGCTGGCCTGGATCCTGGACCCGCGCATTGGCCAGCAGCTCGTAGATCGACCGCGAGGCCGCCCAGCCCCCCTCTTCCCGATCCTCGAGGGCCTGCTCCATGAACTCGACAAACGCACCCCGAGCGCGCTCCACCAGCTCCGCGATCCCCTCGCCCTCGATGGGCGAATCCCAGTCCAAGGTCGATCGCAGCTTGCCCCCTTCGAGCTCGAGCCACACCGACCCATAGCCGAGCTGCTTCGCCAACCCGATGGTGTGGCGCAGCTCCCGCCGGCCCCCGAAATCCAGCGCCCAGAGCACCGCCCCCAGCTCCATCAGGCCGAGGTTGTGGAAGCGCAGCTTGAAGACCAGACCCCCCGGACAGCTCCATGGCCGGAACCGGGTCCGCATCGCCTGGTTCTCCTTGGCCTCCTTCGGAATATGCGGTGCCACGGGCGTCCGTCTGGGCGGCACCCGCTTCCAACCACGAGGCCGAGCATCCGCATCCTGCCAGGTCTTGTATTCCCTGACCTTGGTAGGCAGCGCCCCAGGAGGCCCCTGCTCCACATAGCTCGGGTAGAAGCTCGCCTTGGGTGAGGCCAGGATCGCCTCCACCGGCTCGGCGCGCACTATCGGGCCGGTCGGACGGGCATCCCCGATCCACACCCGACCCTTGCGCGCGATCCGCTCGGTCTTCCGCTCCCCCTTCCGCTCCAGCGGCACGTAGCCGAAGATCCGATCCGCCAGGTCCTCGACCCCCTCAGGCCCTCCCTGAGCCCGACTCGCCGCCTCGCCAACCCGATGCGCATAGGCCAGCCGGAACATCATCGCCAGGCCGATGGCCCGAACCTCAGTCCCCGCGTCATTCGTCCGAAAGAAGACCGGGATCCCCACATCAGACCCTCCACGAGAGAGCCACTCTCGCAAGCTGCGCGCCCCGCCCCCGAACCGCTCGAGCAGCCAAGTCAGCTCGGGATTCGGGCGATCCGTCAGCCGGTTCTGCTGCCCGCGGTCGCTGTGGATGAAGATAAAATCCGCCAGCGTCGGAGCGTCCACCGGAAGCGTGCCATGCCGCCCGTAGAATACGAAGTCGTGGTGCTTGGCCTTGCTCTTTTGGGGCCAAGGAGCCGGCTGCCCGGTGAACACCAGCCGCCCCGGCTGCGGCCCCGACCCCAGGTCGGTGACCACCCCGAAGGCTCCGCGCCGCCGCCGACCCTCGACGATTTCCCCGTCGCCCCACAGCTCATCGACCTGGACGCGCACCTCCAGGCTCTCTCCCCAGGACCGGTACTTGTCTGGGGCGCTCTGCCGACGCCCCGGATCGAAGCCCCTATGACGACTCTTCGCCAAGGCGATCAGCTCGTCGTAGTGGACCTTGGCAAAGGAGCAGATCTCGATCACCGCGGGGGCCTCGGTGCCCGGGCTCGGCCGCAGGAAGCCAGCACAGGAGAAGGAATAGGGCGGGACTTTGCCCTTCTTGTGCTTGACCACCGCCGACAGGTGATTGCCATACAGCTCGGGGTTTTGGAGATCCCGCACGCTATACCGGTGGTCATTCACCCGAGGGGCCAGCGCCCCAAAGCCCGCGATCTCCACCACATTGCGGAGCATCCCCCGCAGGCTCGACCCCGGGATCGCCTCCTGGCCCCCTGGGACCGTGTAGGCCGGCACCTCCTCGTCCGCCGCACCCCGCTTGGCCCCGATGAATACGGGCGTGTCGGTGTGGACCCGCACCTCGAGCACGCCGCTGAGCGCCTCTCCGGGGACCGGCACATCTTGAAGCCCACTATGCTCGGGCTCTCCTGGCGCCTTCACCACCTGTTCGGATAGCGGAACGAAGTTGTACGGAGCCTGAATCTCACCGGCCATCCTGTCCCTCCCAGCCCGCAAAACAGGCAAAATACGGGACCCAGGCCTCGCCCGAGCCCCCGTCGATCCGAAGCTCGGGCCGGGCTCGCCGGACCCAGTACTCCACCCCGGTCATGGCCCCACCGAATGGCGCAGTCGTTCGGTAGGAACGATCGAATCGCAGCGCCGGCTCTCCTGCGCCCTCGGTCGCTCGCCACACCGCGAGGCCCTCCCCCAGGCGGCGCAATCGCCAGCACCTCCCGTCCCCGTCGATGCCCTCGGCTGAGAGCACCATTCCTTTCAGCTCCCCCTGCTGATCCCGGCGATCGACCCAGCCGATATCCTCGGCCCGCCTCGCCAGGACCTGACCCGCGAGCTGTACCCAACCCCCGCCGATGGCGTGGCGCCGAACCCAGTCGATCGCCCACGAATCCGGCGCTCCACTCGGGTCCAGCCGCTCCACCTTCAGCCGCACCTCATGGGGAGCCCGCTCCCCGAGCACCGCAGCCAGCCCGTCGATCATCGCGCCTCCCACTCGCCGCTGAAGAACCCATGTCCCCGGCTATTTCCGTGCCCCAGACCCAGCCGCCCCTCGCACAGATCGTCGACAGAGCGCTCCAAGGCCCTGAGCGCGATCGCCCCCACCGGGTCCGAACCGGACGCGTCCCGGACCCTCACCTCCGCCGAGAACCGAAGCCCCTCGATCCACAGGCTCTCTTCCTCGAAGAGCATGCCATCCCGAGGCCCCATGGTGAATCGATCCAGGCACACATGCATCTGCCGGTGGCGCTGCCCGACATCGGGGAGCACCACCTCCTCCACCCGCACCCGCCCCGGCCGCAGCGCCTCCTCCTCCTCGCTCGGCACGCTGCCGAATAGCCACTCATCCGCTCGAGCTGCCGTGTCCGGCGCGTCACAGAGCACCGCCAGGTGAAAGCGGCTCCGATGCCGAAGCGCTCCCCGCAGCGCCGTGCCCGGAAGCACCGGGTCCAGCTTGACCGCTCCCCCACCCTTCGACCACCGCACCCGCTGCTCTTGGAATGGGCTGAGATCCGGACCGGCGGGGTCTTTGGAGCGGCCCCCGATCAACAAACCCTGCTCGGCCCGCAATACGAGCTCATAGACCCGCCCCTCTACGGGTCGATCCCGAGGGGCCCAGCGCTCCCCGAGCTCCACGGGCTCCCACAGCGCTCGGGGCAGCTCCTGAAAAGCCCGACGCCCCGCCCGGGTCTTCAGATCGAAGCCCCCCAGACTCGCCCGGACCACCTTCAACCGGCCGAAGCCCGCCGACGTCGCACCCCCGACCGACACCCCGTGCAACCAGTCCACCAGGGTGCGGATCTCCGGGCCCCCCGGATCGACCCGAAGCTCGAGGGTGAAGCGCGCCCCAGCCGCCACGAAGCTCCGGTCGAACTTCCCATCACCATCGACCACCCCATGACTGTTCAGCCGGACCCGGTCCCGCACCACCACCCCGCGGAGCAGCTCGAGCACGGGATCGGCGTGGCTCCCTCCCAACAAGCGCGGCGCAACCGGGCGATCCGCAGAGTTGTGGGGCCGTCCCCAGCTCACCCACACCTTCGAGGGGAGGGTGTCCTCTCCCGTGGCCCGACCGAACCAACTCTCGACCTGCTCGGGCTCGTGGCGGGCCAGCGCCTCGCTCCGCAGCACCCCCCCCACACTCGATCCCGGCAACGCGGGCAGCCCATCGGCGTCCCGCAGGATGGGCGCATCGAGCAGCTCATCACTCGCCCCCGAGCCGATGGACATCGGGGAGCACAGCTCCACCACCACCCGGGCGATCTGTACGCGCTTCATCGCCGCTCCCCGCTCTGCTCTCGCACCATCAGCGCCGCCAGGATCCGCGCCGCTCGGAGCCCATGGGTGGACTCGGAGCGGACCAGCTCCACCCACGCCCGCCCCAGGCTGTGACCTCCACCCTTCTCCTCTCGGCCCCAGGCCGTCTCCAGCAGCCGCGCGCTGCGGCGATCCTTCGGGACCGGCTCCCCAACAGGGGGGACAAAGCCCCGCTCCAGATCGTGGAGTAGAGCAGCGTGGCTGGGTGCGGCGAGCGCCAGCTCTCGAACCCGGCCCCACTGGCTGCGCATCTCGAGGGGCCCGAAGCGCCCACGGAGCACCCGGCGCCACTCCAAGGCGAGCTCCAGCGCCCGCTCCCGACCTGTGCGCGCGTCCAGGCGCTCCCGCGCCCATCCCATCATCGGGTCATTCACCAGCGTAGCCCGATCGAATACCCCGTCATCGACGGAGGCCTCCTCACTTCTCCAGCCCTCGAATCGCGGCCGATGCAGCAACGCCGGGCCGACCAGGGCCACCCCGAGCCCATCGCGTCGGTGTACTCCGACGCCTTCCTCGAACGCCCCACGCAACCCCTCCAGAGAGACACTGCCGAGCCGCACCGTCACCACCGAGCCTCGGCTGACCCCCCACCGCTGATGGTCCGGCCTGCCCCGGAAGCTGTTGAAGGGGGAGTAGCTGCGCGTGCGCACAAAGCAGCGCTCAGGCAGCACGGTGAACGCATCCGGCTCCAGCCCCACCATCTCGGGTCGGAGCTCGAAGCTCGGGCAGCCCGTCTCGGGATCGCTCAGGCACCAGTCCGAGCCCGCCAGGATCGCGACCCGACCCTCCGCCATCGCCCCCTCATCCACCGGAACAAGTTGCGGGGTCGGGACCCACTCAGCGCGGACCCTCCCGAACTCCGCCGATCGGGATCGCCCCAGCCGGAGCTCCCCCTCCAGAGCCCCGAGCACCCGGTCCGCCAGGTCGGGGTCGACCGACCCATCCACCTGTATCCGAGCCAGGAATCTCTGACCCGCGGACAGCGCGTGCAGGCTGTACAGAAAGCCGTCTCGGGCCACTCCCTGCTGGAGCGCCGTGCGCTCCGAAGACTCGAAGCGCACCGCCACGCGCGGGTCCTCCGCGGCGCCGTCGAGGAAGCCCCCCCGGAGCTGGACCGGCTGACCCTCCACCCCCTCCACGATCGCGTTCCGCCACGCCCCCACGGCCGCATCGCCCTTGGGATGGTGAAAGCTCAACGGCATGGGGATGGGGGCGGAGCCGATATCCCGCACCGGCATCCCGTCTCCGAAGCGCACCCTCCCGGTCTGGAGCAGCCCGTCCGCCCGGTCCCCCAGCTCCCGATACAGCGCACCGGCCACCGCCCCGAGGAGCTGGCTGCCCGGCAGATAGTCGAGGCTGCGGGGTTGCCCCACCGTCGCGCTCGCCGAGGTCGCCATCACCGGCCCCAGCGTCTCCATACCCAGCCAACAGGTCCGCATCATCGTCCTCCCTCGGCGTGCAGCATCAGCTCGACCCGGCCCAGCCCGCGTCGCTTCCCCGACCCGATCCCGGCGACCAGGGGCAGACAGCGCCGGAGCTCGGGCCACACCGAATCCGGCCCATCGAGGCGGGCCCAGAGCGTCATAGGGACCGCGACCTCCACGGTGCGTAGCGAGCCGCGCTGGGCCACGCCCCCCTCCATCGCGGTCTGATGGAGCTCGTCGAAGAAGGCCAGCGTCAGCCCGGGCTCCGCGACCACAGCCCGCTCCCACACCTCGGCCTGGCCCCGCTCTCCCATCCGGGCGCTGTCCACCCGCAAACAGCCGGGCTGGGTTCGGAAGCGGGCCTGCTCCAGCTCCCGGGTAGCGGCATCCCCCTCTCCCGAGGCGTCGAGGCCCGTGCCGAACCACTCCACCACCCGATCCTCGATCCATCCCAAGGAGACCGCCTGATCCGCCGCATCGCGGAGCACCCCCTTCAGCGTCCGGCCCGGCACGAAGGGTAAACCCGCAGGGGTCCGTCGCACCGTCGCGTCGATCCCAGGACCCCCACCACGACCTGCTCCCAGGTGCCAATATTCGTGAAAGCTCACTTGCAACCAGGCGCTCATCGGCCTCCTCCCGTGACCGCGATCAGGTTCAGCACATCGAGCAGCGGAGACCGCTGTCGGATCGATTGGGACAACCGTGAAGATCGCCAATGGCCCCGCTCCAGCAGCCGATCGACCACCTCCCAGGAGGGCTTCGAGCTGCACACCTCTCCCAATCGATCCCAGCGGATCGCCCCTCGGGAGCCCGACTCCTGGCGCACCTTCAGCCACTGCCGAACCCCACCACGGGGCAGCTCCCCGCACGCCCGTACAAGCTCCTTCAGCTCCGTCACCGCCGGCCAGCCGACCCCATCTCCGACCGCATAGGGCCCGCCCATGAAGAGGGGCTCATCCCCAGCCCCTTCCGCAGACAGGCTCCGCATCCGGGTCTGCTCCAGGGGCTCGAGCGCCGAGGTAGAGATCCGGTGGAGCGCCAACGCGGACACCTCGCGCTCCGTCTCCGCCTTCACCCAGCCACAGAGGCTCTCGCACACCTCGTGGACCGCGAACACCGGCGCCTTGGTCTTGGCGAACACCACCCCGGCGCTGGCGGTCAGACCCTTCAGTCGCTCGTCCTGCCCACAGCGCGCCTCGAAGGCCTCGAGGTAGCGCGCGGTGAAGTCGAGGGCATAGCGGGGCTGGATGAGCAGCGTGACATCGTCCCCCCCGACCACCACGGGCCGGGCGGGCAGCACCGCCTCGTCAGGGTCGAGACCCGCGAAAACCTCGTGCAGCGCGGTCCGCACCGCCCCAACCGTGGCCGCCCGGAGCGCCTCGCTGAACCGGCGCAGCGCCTCGATATCTCCTCCCTCCCGCAGGGCCACCACATGCTGGCCGATCCCGTTGCCATCCGCGTGGACCATCGCCAGGTAGCCATCCGGGCCGAGCCGATCGGCCTGCACACAGAAGCGGCGCCCACGGAGAGCCGAGCCCGACAGGAGCAACTCCTCCAGACCCCGGTCTGTGCGAGCCTCCTGCAGCCTGAGATGCACCGCGTCCTGCAACACCCGCCGCTCCACAGCCACCGCCGGCTGCCCTGATCGGCTCGCCCGGGCCACCCATGGCCCCGCGTCGAAGACCGGTGCGGCCGGGGAGTTTCGCGCGCTCTGCAGAGCCTGGTGGAGCGCCGCCAGGCTGGGCGCGAGTCCGGCAATGACCTGGGCGCCGGGGAGCTGCTCCCCCACCACCAGAGGCCACAGCTCCGCGAATCGGGACGCCCGCGCCGCGTCGGGAAATTGCAGCGTCGCCGAGCCCGCCGCGTTCAAGACGAGCTCCCCGTCCAGCGGGGCGGCCAGCGCATCCCGCGCCCGATCCAGACCGGTGGCCACCAGCGCGCTCGCCGCGGCGATATCCCGCAGTCTCGACGAGCGAAGCACGAAGGCCTGGATGCTCTTCACTTCGTACCGATACAGCAAGACCGCCCTCCCCCGCAGGATGTCGGGGACTGTAGCGGAAGCGAGGGCCGAGTCCCACCGGCCGTCACGACCCCCTCGGCCGACGACACTGTCGGCTCTATTCGTTCCTTGGATCCTGATATAAGCAGGATTTACATGAGTTCCTCTCCTCGAGGACCCTATCATCCATGCAACCAGCGATTCATCCTGTAGGTTCCGCTATTTCACCGAATACTGGCTCCTGGGGCCGCCCAGAAGTCGGTCCGAGCGTTTTCAGGTTTCGTGAACGACGCACCCGATTCGCGGCCCCCGCTCCCGCTCTCAGCGGCCATCCTCCGTCCCCAGCACGGAGACAGACCATGGCCACCAAGTTCATCACCTTCCTCGGCATCGGATCGCCCCGCCTCGTCGCCAAACAACGGGAGCAAGGAGTCGCCCACCCTCTCGGCTACCAGGATCTCCCCCACTACATCGAGGGCTGGTCCCTCTGCCAGACCCCTTTCGCCCAGGAGGCGGCCATCATCGCCTCCGGAGTGGACTTCGATCAGTTCATCATCCTCATCACCCCGGAGTCCGGGGAGCTCCATCGCGCGCCCCTGCTCCAGCGGCTCCAGGCCCGGGGCGTCCCCGCCTCCCAGGTCCGCTGGGTCCCCATCGACAGCGCCGATCAGAGTCTCGCCGCCCAGCAGGCCTGGTTCCACGCCATCCTCGACGCCATCGACCCCGGCGACACCGTGGTCTTCGACTTCACTCACGGCTTTCGCTCCGTACCCATCGTGCTCTCCACCGCCATCAGCTTCCTCCTCAAGGCCAAGCCCTTCAACCTGCTCCACGCCTTCTACACCTTCGTCGACTTCGAGAGCCAGACCGCGGATCTGGTCGATCTCGTCCGCTTCTACGAGATCAATCAGTGGGCCGACGCGCTCCACAGCCTCAACCGCTCCGGGGACGCGATCGGCCTCGCCCAGCTCGCCCAGGCATCGGGACAGCACGCCTTCCCCACCCTCGCCAATGATGAACTGGTGCAGGCCCTCCACGAGCTCACCCGCGCCATCAAGGACGTCGACATGAACGGGGTCGCGAACCGCGCCTGCGCCGCGCTCGCCATCGTTCGAGCGCAACTCGACAATCCAGACCTCGACCCAGCCGAGCGGCGCCTGCTGGAGTCCGTCGACCAGAAGTTCGGCCCCCTCGCTCGGGCGGACTCCGGCAAGATCGATCACGGGTACTTCCAGACCCAGCTCGCCTTCGCCGAGCAGATGATCGCCAACGGGCTTCGCATGCAGGCCTATACGGTGATGCGGGAGCTGATCGGGTCCATCGGCATCCTCGGTGCGGAGCCCAAGTATCGCGACGCGGACCGGAGTACGGGCACCGGCCGCAGTGCCCGAGGGCAATACGCCGAACCCTTCTTCTCGATGTGCACCTTCGCGGAGTCCAAGTGGAGCTTCCCCGGCAAGAAGGGCGAGCGGGTCGAGGAGATGCGACCGCTGTGGGAATCCTTGGCCAGGGCTGGGCTCCAGGAGCCGTTGAACAGCATCGCAATCACTATAAAGAAAGGCCGTAATGGGCTGAATCACGGATGGACATCGGTGAACCCGAACCAAGCCCGGGAGCCCGATCAAGCCTCGGAACACCTCGCCCAACTCCGGGAGATCATCGACGGCATCGAGCGGGCCGGCCTCCTCGATCAGACCGGGTGAGCGAACCGCTCGGACCGGGGCGGATTCGAGTCCACGGAAGACCCCGGAGCCCGACCAAGCCGCTCACCATCTGGCGCCGCCATTTGGGGAGATCAACCGTCCATCATCCTACAGATTCGTTACTCAGATGGTCGATATTCCAAGTTCACGTCGACCCGAGCATCAACGCGGTACCGCCCCCTCTCCGTCACCGGGATGAAGCACTTCAATCCACTGGGAAGGCTCTCCAACTGCACGCGCAGGTCGTGGACAGCCCGGGAGACCGCCTTCATCCTGTCGCCCATAAAGTCGGGATCCGCTCCGTCGGGTTCACTCACCAGCTTCCATCCCACATCGTGCTCGCTGATCCAACGGACCAACTCCTCGCTCCCGGCTCGCTCGCCCTTGGCTAAGCTTCCGATAGCAGCGTAGACCGCTCCAACACGCATCCCGAGAGGTACAGAACGCAGCAACGCCCCCGATTTCATGTTGATGATATCCAGTCGCCATTTGTAGTCCCATCGATGGGTCCGGTTCAACACCCCCTTCAGCTCCAGACCCGCCAGCTCATCCAGATCCGACCACACATCCGCCCACGACCGGTTCTCGAGTAGCTGGGTCAAGCGGTCATTCCGCAACAGCTTCAGCCTCGGAAAGACCACATCATAGACCTCGACCTGCTCCTCGACCGGTACCCCAGAGGCCTCCGCGACCTCCTCCGTCGGGTAGGAGTAGCCGTGCAGACCGCCGCGCTCCTCGATTAGCCACCTCTCCAGCTTCTCACTCAACAGCACATGCACCAGCCGGTCCCGCCTCGCCGCCTGCATGCTGAACGCCGTCTGGAGCGCGGTCGATATCGTCTTCCGCCCCCCCGCCACCGAGCCCACGATCTGAACCGACTCGTCCAGGGCCCCGCGCAGCTCGCGGAGGCGCTCGTAGAGCACACGGGCCACCACATCCGACTCGTCGCGGCTGCGCACATCTCGGAGCGGCCCGCCCGGCCCGGTGAACACATGGGACCGGAAGCCGTGGCCGCTACCGGGCTCGGCCCCCGCCGGCTGCAGATCCGGAAGCCGGAGCAGCGCATCGAGAGCATCCCAGCTCTCCCCGTCGACCGCGTGCCGCAGCAGCTCATCGCCCGCAGAGGTGCTCCACACCTCGATCCCGGTGATCCCGCAGCCCTCCATCTCGTGAAGGTACCAGAGGAGCTCAGCCAAAACACCCACCGAAGTTCCCAAAACCGCGAACACATAGACGCTCTGGGCCATCTCCAGTCCCCCGATCGCTCGTATCCTAGCAGGACTCGCCATGAACGATTCACGCCCCCCTCGCTGAAGCATTCACCACTTCTAGCGTGAATCGTTCAATTTCCAGTTTTCACCATAATAACGAGACATCTTCATCTCGAACATCAACCAGGAGTTCGACATGAAGACCCTCTCATCCATCCTCACCCTCACCCTGATCGCGGCCCCCGCGCTCGGGTCCACCATCCTCGGGAACCCCAACTCCGGCATCGTGCTGGTCGATGGGGGAGACACCTACGTCCACAGCATCGTGGCCTATCGGTGCTCCAGCGGGTCCCAGACCATCAGCGTCAAGACCGTGCTCACCTCCGAGGACAAAGAGGCCCTGTTCACCTTCGACCAGGACCGGTTCTGCAGCATGGATGTCAACGTGAAGTGGACCCCCGGAGGCTCTCTCCAGACCCTCCCCGTCGGGGGATTCACCCAGCTCGACATCCAGACCGGGGCGGCCACCGTCGCCATCGATCTGGACGCCAGCACCCAGACCGCCACGCTCAACTGAGCTTCGCGCTGACCCGCCCTCCCGGTGCCGATGCCCCGCATCTGCACCGGGATTTTTTCTTGCCCCAGTGCTACCCTCCGCCCATGCCATTTCTGTTCTTCCTCACCCTCGCCTGCTCTGGCCCCTGCGACCTCACCGCCGAGACCCTCGATCTCGTCGGCCCCAACGCAGAGGACTGCGGCTCTACCGATCCGATACCCTGCATCGAGCAAGCCGTGCTCGACGGTCGACCCGCCTGGGGAAGCACCAGCACCCAGGGCATCGACTCCATCATCACCACCACCTACTCCTGGACCGGCAGCCGGTTCTGGTTGTTGACCGACGACAGCTACTCGCCCGGCATCGATGGCCGGGAGTGTGTCGGGCCCTCCTTCCCCGGCGGCGAGCTCGACTGCGACCAGACCCTCCCCGCGGGCAACCACTACCAGGTGTGCGGCGGCTCGGGTCAAGGCTCGCCCCAGCCCCTGCCCTTCAACCCATAGGGTCCGGGACTGCCACCGGTCCCCCCTCAGTCGATCTGCGCGCTCACCGGCAACAGCTGCACGCCCAGCTGAACCACCCTCGCCGGCCCCTGACTGGACGGGTCGTCTGCGATATTCGCGAGCTGCGCAATCAGCGCGTTCAGCCGACTCTTGATCTCCGGCATCTGTGAGGATCGGATCACCAGCGTCGCAGTGAGCAGGTGCTGCTCAATCGCATTCCCCGTGTCGATATTCGCCATCAGCGCCGGGATCTGCTCCCGGTGGAAGCGGGCCACTGCCACATCGTTCGTCTCCGGGTCGCTGCTCAGCCGGACCGCCTCCTTCACCACCCTCCCCTCAGCATCCCGGCTGAGAAAACCCAGCTCGAACAGGGTCTGTAGCGCCCGAGCAGCCTCCTCCACCTCGATCGGCGGGTGAAGAGTCGACGCGACCCACTCCGCATCATCCCGGAACCCCGGCAACCCGGCGAGCTCCTGAATCGCGGGAAGATACCAGCGCTCCAGGTAGCGCCCCGACGCCCCTGTGGGCTCACTCTCCAGCTTCCTCCCCAGCCCGGTGCGGGCGCTTAGGATTCGGGACACCAGCCGCTCCCGATCCCCAGGCCCCCGGGCCCCGTCCAGCTCGACCAGCAGGCCGAGATAGTTCCGCTCCCGCGGATCGAGCTCGATCGCCCGGGCGAAGGCATCCAGCGTCGCAGCCCGGGGGCGCCGCTGCCCACCCAGCACATTCGCCAACGAGGACTTGGAGCACCCTGCCGCCTTCGCGAACATCGTGTAGGAGTAGGCGGGATTCATCCGCTTCTTGGCTTGGAACCAGACGGAGAGGAACTCCCGGTGATCGAGAAAGGAGTACACGCTGGGCAACGTCATCGGGGCTCGTCCGCCTGCTCGGGAGCCCGAGTCTGCCACACACATGGCTCCGCACCCTCCAGGGCACTACCTTCACCGCCCCACAGGAGGCCCCATGCTCGAGCCCGGTCAGACCGTCGACGACTTCACCCTCTCCGACCACAACGGCGACGAGGTCCACTGGGCCGACGTGCCCAAGCCCGCCGTGATCTTCTTCTACCCCAAGGCCAACACCCCCGGCTGCACCACCGAGTCCATCGCCTTCCGCGACCTGTACGACGACTTCCAAGCTCTCGGCGTCGCCGTCTACGGGGCCAGCGCCGACACCGTCAAGCGCCAGGCCAACTTCGTCGCCAAGCACGAGCTGCGCACCCCGCTGCTGGCCGATCCCGAGCACCTCATCCTGCAACCTTGGGGCATCTGGGCCGAGAAGAAGAACTACGGCCGCACCTATATGGGCATCAAGCGCACCACCGTACTCTTCGACGCGGACGGGGCGGTCGCGAAGGTCTGGGAGAATGTCCGGGTGAAGGGCCACGCCGAGAAGGTCCTCGATGCTGCCCGCGAGCTTGTGGGCGCCGGTACCGTCGGCCGTTAATGCACAGGCCCTACCGAGAGGACAACAGCATGGGCGTGCTCGTCATGGCCGCAGCCCCCGAAGAGCTCGGCTCCATCGATGGAGCCGTCGTGGGCGTGGGCCCGGTGGTCGCCGCGGCCACCACCGCCCGCATCCTCGAGCAGCGCAAGCCCGACAGGGTCGTGCTCATCGGCACCGCTGGGGCCTACCCGGGCGGGCCTCCCATCGGCGCCGCCATCGCCGCCCGCCAGGTCGCCCTGTCCTGGGGCGTGGCCGCCATGGGCCTGGGCTACGTGCCCCGGGCTCCCAAGCCCATCGAGGCCGATCCCACCCTGCTCTCCCGGATCACCGCCCCCCGCCACGCCGTGCTCACCGTGGGCGCCATCACCACCGACCGCACCCTGGCCCGGCGCATCGCCGATGGGTTCACGGTCGAGCATCTCGAGGCCTATGGCGTCGCCTGGGCCTGCAAGCAGGCCGGGGTTCCCTTCCTCACCGTGCTCGGCATCACCAACGATGTCGGGCCCGACGCCCACATCCAGTGGCTCACCCACCGCGACGCCGCACAGGCCGCGGCCCGCCAGGCCATCTCACCGCTGCTGGGCTGAACCATGCGCTTCAAACACCTCCCCATCGTCGCCTTCGACACCGAGACCACAGGGCTCCGGGCCTTCGATGGCGACAAGATCATCGAGGTCGGCATCGTCAAGCTCACCCTCGACGAGCGGGGCGAGGTGGTCGCGCGGGAGGACTACAGCCAGCTGGTGAACCCCGGCATCCCCATCCCCCGGAAGAGCACCGAGATCACCGGCATCCGCGACGCCGATGTCGCCAACGCCCCCGCCTTCTCGGACATCGCCCAAGACGTGTACGAGTGGCTGGGCAGCGGCATCGCGGTCGCCCACAACTTCCCCTTCGATCTCGGCTTCCTCGACCAGGAGCTCCGCAACTCCGGCCTGCACTGGCCGGAGCCCGTCGCCGAGATCGACACGGTCGACCTGTCGATGAAGGTGTTTTCCGACCCCAATGGGCACCGCGTCAGCCATAAGCTCGGCGACCTGGCCAAGCGCTGCGATGTCAGCCTCGAGAACGCCCACCGCGCCACAGATGACGCCGCCGCGTGCGGGCTCTGCTTTGCGTACCTGCTGCGCCGCGCCGAGGTCGAGGACGATCTCCAGGCCTTGCTGGACTGGGCCCATGCCATCGGCCGGCCCCCCGCAGAGGGTCCCCTCCAACCCGGGGATCGGGGGCGCCTGGTGTTCACCGAGGGCCCCCACACAGGCAAGGCGGTGGCCGAGCACCCGCTCCACCTCCAGTGGATGACCAAGGCCCGCGTGGTCGGCCCCAACGGCTGGCAGTGGCGCTATAGCGAGTCGGTTCGCCAGTGGGCCCAGCGCTGGCTGGATATCCGCGGCTCCGGCCGCGCCAAGAGCCACCCCAAGCCGGTCCATCCCGACAGCTGGTCCCTGGACTCCTGCATCGCCGTCCCCCAGGACCTCCCATGAAGCGGCTCGCCTTGATCGCCCTGATCGCGGGCTGTGGGGCAAGGCGGATGTACCCCCACGACGGCGGGCTGGTCGGGCAGCTCGAGGCCGAGGTCATCGCCCTGAAGTTCACCAACCGCCAGCTCCGCGAGGATGTGCGCACCTGCGGCGACGGCAGTCAGCGCTCCGAGACCTACCCCACCCTGGTCCAGGTCTTCCAGGAGACCGAGGTCGAGGTCACTCAAGAAGGGTCGCACCTGGTCCTGCGCATGCCCATGGACTTCGTCTACGCCGACCCCTTCACCCTGCGCTACCGCGACGAAGCCAGCCGGGAGATCGACCTCATCGCCACCGCGCTCCGGCTCAACTACGACCAGCCTGTCGAGGTCCACGGCTTCACCGACGACAACCTGCTCTCCCCCGAAGCAGCCCGGCTCTACCGCACCCACTCCGAGCTCTCCTACCACCAGGCAGCCTCGCTGATGGAGCGCCTGGTGCGGGAGTTTCATATCGGCGCCGAGCGCTTCGTGGTCATCGCACATGGGTCCAACGACCCCATCGCGCCCAACGCCACGGTCGGCGGGCAGACCGCAAATCGGCGCCTCGAGGTCCACCTGCTGCCCCCAGAGCTCGAGTAGCTCCCCAGCCCGCTCCACAGCGGAATCCGCCATTTCGGGTTATCCGCAACCACCGCTTTGTTCTGGGGGTTCTATGCGTATGGTTGCAATTGGTCTCGGCATTCTCGGCCTGATGGCCTGCCAGGAATACGATGTGAAGGGCGTTCCCGACGACACCGACCTGCCCCCAGACGACACCGATCTGCCCCCGGACGACACCGACGTCCCGCCCGGCCCGGCCATCCCGGATATCCAGCTCGATCCCGTCTCCATCGATTTCGGCGTCCTTCCCTCCGAGTGCCCGACGGACCCCCAGATCGTCACCATCAGCAACGTCGGCACCGCCGATCTCCAGGTCAACGAGGTGTTCTTCGCCAGCAGCATGGCAGAGTTCAGCCAGAGCGGAGCGGCGACGGTACTCGCCCCCGGGGACTCCACCCAGTTCTCCGTCGAGTTCATGCCCAATAGCGTCGGCGTGTTCGACAACGAGGTCCTCGTCGCCAGCAACGATCCGGACGAGAGCGTGGCGGGCGTGCCGGTCACCGGCGAGGGCGTCCAGGGGCCCACCGTGGTCGAGGGCTTCTCCCAGGTCGGCTCCTCACTGCCGGTCGACATCCTGTTCGTCATCGACAACAGCGAGTCCATGGCGGACGACAACAACGCCCTGCGCAACAACTTCGGCCAGTTCATGAACGGCTTCCTCACCCTCGGGTTGGACTACCAGATCGGCGTGGTCACGACCGATATGGAAGACCCCACCCAGTCGGGTCGGATCCAGGGCCCGATCATCACCACCTCCACCCCAGACCCCGTCGCGCAGTTCCAGTCCAACACGGATGTGGGCACGGGTGGCTCCATCAACGAGATGGGGCTTCAGGCCGCCTACGAAGGGCTCTCAGCGCCGCTGATCGACAATGAGAACCTCGGGCTGGTCCGCCCGGGCTCCCTGCTCTCGGTGATCATCATCAGCGACGAGGGCGACAGCAGCGCGGTGTCCGCGGGCACCATGATCAACTTCCTGGACAACTACCAGGGCGACCCCAACCTCAGCAGCCTGTCCATCGTCGGCGGGCCCCGCAACGGCATCCTCCCCTGCTGGCGCGGCATCTTCCCAGCCGCCCCCGTTCCCAAGTACTGGAATGTCGCCAACAGCACCGGCGGCATCCACGCCAATATCTGCCAGCTCGATATGTCCGCCATCCTCCAGCAGCTCGCCGTCGTCGCAGCCGGACTCGAAGACAGCTACGCCCTGGTCAACCTCCCCGACGATCCCTCCCAGATCGAGGTCCTGGTCGACGGAGTGGTCCTGACCAACGACCCGGACAATGGCTGGACCTACGATCCGGGCACCAACACCATCGACTTCAACGGCACCGCCATCCCCCAGGCGGGATCGGATGTGGTGGTGCAGTTCCCAGGCTCGGGAACCTGCCCCTGAGGCTCAGCGCCACCACCCTGCCCATCGCCGCCGTGCGCCCCGATCAGCGGGCCGCCATGTGGCAGGTCTTCGAGTCGGTCTACAGCCACGTCAGCTGGGAGCGCTTCAACGACGACCTCGACCACAAGGACCATGTGATCCTGCTCCAGGACGAGGGGGAGATCCGCGGCTTCTCCACCGTCACCGTCGATCGCGTCGACCTCCGAGGGCGCTCGGTGGTCTCCATCTTCTCCGGCGACACCGTGATCGAACCGTCCTACCGGGGCCAGACCGCGCTCCAGTGGGCATTCTTTCGGTACATCGTCGCCACCAAGCTGCGCAATCCGAACAAGCTGGTCGTGTGGTTCTTGATCTCCAAGGGCTACAAGACCTACCTGCTGCTCAGCCGCAACTTCACCACCTACTTCCCCCGCCGCGACCACCCCACCCCCCCGTGGGCGGAGGAGCTGATCCGCCAGCTCGCCACCCAGCGCTTCGGCGACGCCCTCGACCCCACCAGCCTGGTGCTCCGCTTCGGAGAGGACGCGGATCGACTGCGCGCGACCGCCGCCCCCATCGCCGGCCAGACCGACCCGGACATCCGCTTCTTCGCCGCCCACAACCCCGGCCATGCCCAGGGGGAAGAGCTGTGCTGTGTCGGGGTGGTGAACAGCCACCTGATGCTCGCCTACCCCGCTAAATTGCTCCGATCTGCATGGCGACGAGCAGGCGCCAGTAGCGCACATGGTCAAAGCCGAACCCGCCCATAGCGGGCTGGGCGTGGTCCAGGTGGGCCAGCAGCAGGTGGGGGATCTCCGGCCAGATCAGATCCTCGATGAAGAACTGCCCATCATGAGCACAGCCGGGACGGATCTCACCGAGGCGCCCATGAAAGGAGTCCAGCCAGGTCGTGGGCTGACTCGACCAGCTCGCGGTCTGCCAGATGGGCACATCGAGCTGGGAGAGATCGAGCCCGTCGAGCACCTCAACCAGGGGCCCCCGGGTGAGCTGTCGCCCCCCTGGAGTGGCTCCGATGAGGTGCAGGCCCACCCGCTGCACGGCCTCCTCGGAGCGGCGGCGCCAGCCCGGGAGCGTGTGCTGATGTTGGCGCTCGAGCAGGGACTCCATCACCGCAGCGGGACCCCGGGGGGTCTGGGAGAGCACGATTCCACGCAGCCTCCGGCGCACGACCGGGTCGGTGAGAGCCAGCGCCAGGCTCTCCAGCCCGCCCTTGGAGTGGCCGCAGAGGATCAGCGGCGCATCGGAGTCGTGGAGCTGCGGACCCAGCAGGGCGATGTTGTGCTCGACGGTCTGGCTGGTGTGGTTGCGAAGCCGAATCGCGTCGATCCCCAGCTCTCGCAGCCCCGCCACCGGGGCGTCGAGATTGCCCGGCATCCAGTTGCCCAGGTAGCCGCGCACAAAGCCCACCTGGAGCGGCCCGCTGGCTCCCAAGGCCCCAGCCAGCTCGTCATCACCGAGGTTTTCCCAGGCATCGGCGAAGCCCCCAAGGAGCGAGTTGTCCACCGGACCCAGCTCGGGTGTGCGCGGAAAGAGCACGCGGTGGTCTTCGAATCGGCCGGGGGTCCAGGTCATGGGGCCGGAGTAACCGCCAAGGCCTTCGGTCTCCGCGGGATCGGGATAGGAGCGGTGCGACGAAGGTAGGGTCATGGCTGTCGATCCCCACAATCCGCTGCCCGAGCACGAACCGGACTACAGCAACCTCGGCCGCTATGGTCGCAGCAATCTCGCCGTAGCCGGGGCACAGCTCCTCGCCTGGTTCGGGCTGCTCAGCGCCATCGACCACGCCCAGAGCATCTGGCTGAAGCTACCCCTGCTCTTCCTGTTCTGCACCGTGATGCAGGGCGTGTTCACCATGATGCACGAGTACTTCCACGGCAACGCCCACTCCAACAAGGCCCTCAACTACACCATCGGGATCGCGCTCTCTACGGTCTTCGGCACCTCGGCCACCCTGCACCGCATCAACCACTGGGGCCACCACACCCGCAACCGCACCCGAGCCGAGCAGGGCGAGTTCATCCACGAAGGCGAGAGCCCCGTGGCCAAGGTATTTCTGTACTACTTCGCCACCATGGGCGGGCTGTGGCTCGGGGGCGCCATCCTCCCCGTGTTCAGCCTGCTCATCCCCTACCGCGCTCTGGAGTGGGTCAAGGACCGGGGCGAGTTCAACACCTATCTCGAGGCCTTCAAGGAGTTCGAGGCCTCCGACTGGAACCGCATGCGCCTCGAGGGCGTCGTGCTGGCCGGCTTCTGGGGGGCGGTCCTGTACAGCGGGCTGTGGCACTGGCAGACCCTGCTGCTGGCCTATGCCGCCTTCGCCTACCACTGGTCCGTGCTCCAATGGATCTACCACCTGCGTACCCCCATCGATGTGGTCGAGGGCGCCTACAACCTGCGCCTGCCCACCCCCATCCGCCTGGCCTGGCTCAACTTCAACTGCAATCTCACCCACCACCGGCGGCCCGATCTCCCCTGGCAGGAGCTCTACGAACACTCCGACCAGGCCGAGACCCAGCCCCTGTGGTACCGCTACCTGCTGATGTGGCTGCCTCCCACGCCCTACCCCGAAGATCAGGCCTACCTCGAGAAGACCTACTTTTGAGACGCATAGCGGCGCTCCAGCTGGGCTGGCTCACCCAGCAGAGCCGGGCAGCGCTGCGCTTCGAGCGGGCGGCGGTGCAGCCGGAGCGACAGCTCGCTCGACAGTGGCGTACGCTTCAGCCCGTGCTCGCCGGCAGCGTGCGGGGCAGAGAGCTCGGCCTGGACCGCGCGCGCTCCGTGGCCGATCTGCCGCAGCTCCCAGTGATGGAGCCCGACGAGCTGGGCCCGTACTCCGAGCGCATCGCCGCAGGAGAGCCTTCGGTGCTCAGCGCCGAGCCCGTGCAGATGCTCGAGCCCACCAGCGGGGGCAGCGGGCCCCGCAAGCTCATTCCGTACACCGCGCGCCTCCGCCGGGAGTTCGCCGAGGCGGTCGGGGTGTGGATGGTCGACCTGCACCGCCGCCGCCCCGGCCTGCTCGGCACCCGCAGCTATTGGTCGATCTCCCGCGCGGTGCGTCGCGAAGAGCGCACTGCCGGCGGTGTGCCCATCGGGATGCCCTCGGATAGCGCCTACTTCGACCCGATCAGCCGGTGGGTGATCGACCAGCTCATGGCCGTGGATGGCCGCGTCGCCTCGGCTCCTTCCATGGAGGCGTGGCGCTGGCAGACCCTGCTCCAGCTCGTCTCCTGCCGCGAGCTCGGGTTGATCTCGGTGTGGAGCCCCAGCTTCCTCACCCAGCTACTGGCCGCCCTCGATACCCAGGTCCCCACCCTGCTTCCCGAACTCGGTCTCGAAGCGAGGGCGCGCCTCTCCGCCGCCTGGGATGGAGAGCGGGTCGAGATCGCCTCGCTCTGGCCTCGGCTCCAGCTGGTCTCGGCCTGGGGAGACAGCTTTGCGGCCCGCCTGCTCCCCACACTGAAGGCCCGCCTCGGCGAGATCGAGGTCCAGCCCAAGGGTGTGCTCGCCACCGAAGGCGTCGTGTCGATCCCCCTCGGCGAGGGGCCTGGCCATGTGCTCGCCACCACCAGCCACCTCATCGAGCTGCGCTGCGTACACACCGGGCGCGTGTGCTGGCCCCATCAGGCCGAGCTCGGCGGCGAATATCAGGCCCTGCTCAGCACCGGCGGCGGCCTGCTCCGCTATGCCCTGCCCGACCGCCTCCAGGTGGTCGGTTGGTACGGCGCCATCCCCCGTGTCCGCCTGCTCGGGCGCCTCGACCGGGTCAGCGATCGGGTCGGCGAGAAGCTCAACCCCGCCTTCGTCCAGCAGGTGTTCTCCGAGCTGTGGCCCCAGCCGCCCGAGTTCGCCATGCTGCTCCCCCGACCCGAGGTCCTCGGCTACACCCTCGTCTGCTCCGAGCCCGTCTCCGCCGAAGCGATCGACGCCCAGCTATGCCAGGCCTACCACTATCGCTACGCCCGGGAGCTCGGTCAGCTCGAGCCCGTCCAGGTGCAGCACCGCCCCGACGCCTGGGCGCGCTGGGAGCGGGGCATCGAAGCCCTCGGAGCCCGCCTGGGCGACCAGAAACCCGAGGCGATCGAGACGCGCCCGGAGCTGGTTCAGGTCCTGCTGGGCGATTAACCCGAGGCCCAGGAGGCACCCGAGATGCTCGAAGAAGCCGGCCGACTCCGAGACGCCTGGTACGCCGCCGGCACCACCGCCGAGATCCGCTCCAAGCGGCCCGTGCAGCGGGTCATCCTCGGTCAGCGCCTGGTGTTGTGGCGCACCCAGGCCGGGCGGGCGCTCGCCTTCTCCGACCGCTGCCTCCATCGCAACGCGCCGCTCTCCGCCGGAGATCTCTTCGACGACTGCATCGGCTGCCCGTACCACGGCTGGGTCTACGACTCCGAGGGCAAGCTCGTCACCATCCCCGCCCAGGCCGCCTCCGACCCCGTCCCCGATCTCCACATCCGCACCTGGCCCGTCACCGAGCGCTACGGCCTGGTCTGGGTGTGGATGGGCGAGTCCGAGCCCACCGGCGAGCCCTTCTCCATGCCCTACTGGGACACCGAGGGCTGGCAGACCTACTACATGGTCACCGAGTTCGACAACGGCGTCACCCAGCTCGCCGAGAACTTCATGGACGTGCCCCACACCGTGTTCGTGCACAAGGGCTGGTTCCGCAACGAGTCGCGCACCCGGGTCGATATGACCGTCGAGCGCACCGACTCCAGCGTGCTGGTCACCTACCACCAGCCCGATGACCAGATCGGCTTCACCAGCCGCATCCTCAACCCGCGCGGCGAGCCCATGGTCCACACCGACCGCTTCTATATGCCCAACACCACCCGGGTGGACTACCACTTCGGGACTCGCGGCTTCGTGATCACCAGCACCATCACCCCCGAGGAGCGCTTCAAGAGCCGGGTCTACACCCTCATCTCCTACAACCTCGGCTCCCGGCGGATCGGCCGCCTCCTCAAGCCCTTCCTGCGCCCCTACACCCGCAAGGTCATCCAGCAGGATGTCGACATCATGGCCATCCAGGGCGCCAACCTCGCAGCCCATCCCACCCCCCACTTTCACCACAGCGAGGCCGATCTCCACCACCTGTGGATCGAGCTGCTCCGGGATGGGGCCGAGGCCGACCAGGACCCTCCCCCCGGGGAGACCCGAGACGCTACCTTCTATATCTAGCCCCGGCCCACAGCAGCCCCAGCAGCTGCCAGCCCGGCCGCGCCACCCGATCCGGGAAGCGACCCGGGAGCTCATCCCAGGGCACGCTCGGGTGGATATGGTGCTCGCGGTGGTACTGGATATTGTAGGGCCAGATCAGCGCCCGCCCCAGCCAGCCCGGCGCCCATGAATACGACAACTCTGGGGCATCCAGCCCGGCGTGCTCGGCAAAAGAGCGCACCTTCTGGATGGCCTGGGTGAGGGTGAGCAGGGGCACGAACCACAGCACCCCCAGCCGGAGCAGCAGCCCGGGGTCCCACAGCCCCACCCCGATAGCGAGCCCGATCCATAGGGCGAACTGCAGCCCCAGCTCCGGAAAGACCCGCACCTTGGGGAGCCGCAGCGGGCTGTTGGGGTCCCGACGGTGCTGCACATACTTCAGCGCGGTCTTGAGGTTGTTCCACAGCAGCAGATCCCCCAACAACTGCCGAGCCAGCGGGAGCGCGCGGAGCGGCCGATAGTTCCAGTCCTGACCGGCGTAGAGCAGCAGACGCTCAGGATCCCGCTCGGTGCCCAGGGTGGAGTGGTGGACCAGATGAAGGGACCGGTACAGGTGGATGGGGAGCAGCTGCGGGACCCCGACGAGCTGGTTGATCAGCAGATCGTTGAGGCGGATCGGACGGGCGAGCAGGCCGTGCACGGCGTCGTGGTAGAGGATGAACAGCGCGTGCTGCCGAGTGGCGATGAACACCATCCCCAGCACCACCGCGACCGGGCCCCAGTGGGTAGCGACCCAGGCGGTGCAGCCCCAGGCCAGCGCGCACTCCCAGAGCAAGGCCCCCAGGGTGGGCCAGTGGATGCGCGGGTGCTGGAAGCCGGAGAAGGCCATGGCCGTAGCTTAGCCCGCTCGGGTGCGCAATTCAGAGACCCACCCGTCGCCGGACTCGTCCTCGATGGCGCGCTCGCTCTGGCGTTCACCGGCTCTCCCTACAAGGGCAACTGCCCCAGGTGGAAGGGGGCGCCATCGATATGGAGCGCGCGTTCGATTGGGATGAGGTACTTGGGCTGATTTCGGTGAGCAGCGTTGCTCATGGCTGAACCAAGCAGCAGCGCGCTATGATCACTCCAACAACTGGAGTTCTTCGTGAGCATCGCTGATAGACGAGAACAACGCATCAAGGAACTGGTGGACTACTGGTTCGAGACGGACGATCAGCTTGACGCCGTCTACCAGTTCGAGATCCCCGATTCAGACGACGCGCACGCCACGGTGCTCCTCCTGCAGGTCACCGAGGCCACGCCGACCTCACCGGGCGAGGTTGTAGCCTATGGTTTTGCTCCCTCCAAGGACTTCGAGTTCCCATTGGCGTTGGCCCAGGTGACGCCAGACGAGTGGAAAGCCATCCAGCACGGAGAGCTGCCGCTTCCCCACGGCTGGAGCCAGAACAAGGTGCGCAAGATCAGGCCAGCCGCTTGATGCCCCCTACTCAAGACGACTGGGCCGATGGTTACCTGAAACAGGCGAAGGCGGAGTGGGTAGTCTGGAACACCCTCCGCGAAACATCGGACATCCCCGACTCACATTCCCACGGTCATCCGCTCGGAGCTCGTGATTTGTTTCGCCCTACCAGCACGGCCTGATCGAGGCCGAGCATGGTCAGCACCCTCCGCTGCGCTTTGCTTAAGCCCTGCAGGCGGAGGACC
>Ga0316208_1000639_pt1 | contig 39406 bp, 38 predicted proteins | sample 3monopyrite_MG_FD_204944 | JGI IMG/M metagenome (GOLD analysis project Ga0316208, IMG submission 204944) | Microbial mat bacterial communities from mineral coupon in-situ incubated in ocean water Damariscotta River, Maine, United States -... | ecosystem: Environmental > Aquatic > Marine >...
CAGGAATTTTTTTGTACGCGATAAACGCAGCAATAAGACTGACTGCAGAAGCAATAAAAAATGTGGGGGTTGTTCCCAGAGAATCCCACGTATATGCCGCATATAAACTTCCAATTGCTCCGCCCGCCCCAAAACTGGTACTGCTATACAATGCCTGACCTTTGCCCTGATGCTGGGCAACAAAATATTGATGTATAAACTGAATAGCAACAGCGTGATATACCCCAAATGAAGCAGCGTGTAAGACTTGCGCAAAAATCATAACCGCTAAATTTAATGGAAATAGCGCGATAAGAAGCCAACGGCTACTCGCCAAAAGCAAACTAACAATAAGCAGATTTTTTAAGCCAAAGCGCGGCACAAGTTTATGCATGCGCATAAAAATAAGTACTTCTGCCAATACCGATAAAGCCCATAAGTAGCCAATTGCTGACAGCGAATAACCGAAGTCCTGCATATAAATGGAGTAAAAGGTGTAATAGGGCCCGTGTCCCATTTGCATTAAAAAACACACCACTAACAAAGCAACGACCGCGGGACGTTTTAATACTTTGCGTAAAGGCTCATCACTCAAATGCAGGTGCCCTGCAGCCTCTTCCGGTACAATAAGGCTACTTGCCCAAATACTAATGAACAAGCCCATCATAATAAGCGGTAATAAGGTGATCTTCTCAGCTTCTAATTCTTGCCCAATAATCCACACAGCAACAATAAAACCAACCGAACCCCATAAGCGTACCGCGCTATAACGGTGAGTTTGTTCGCCTAAATGAGAAAATGTAGTGGCTTCAAACTGGGGTAAAGTCGCATTCCAGAAAAAGCTAAACAGCATCATGACCGCCACAAGCCACCAATACTCCTGTGAGATAAAAACACCCGCGAAGGCAATAATAGACAGAAGCCCCCCCAAACGCACAATGGCCATGCGTTTACCGGTATGATCTGCTATCCAGCCCCAAACATTAGGAGAAATGATTTTTGTCGCCATTATAATGGCCATCATGCTGCCAATGGCCGCAGCAGTAAAACCCAGCGATTTAAGATAAAGTCCCCAGTAAGGGATTAATACCCCGATACTGGCGAAATAAAAAAAGTAAAAGCTGGAAAGGCGCCAATAAGGCATTGAGTTATTCAGGCGAGGCAGGTATGACAGGAGTATCCACTTTCACATCCGCATTTTGCGCACGGTTTCGAAGTAAATGATCAACTAAAACAAGAGCCAACATTGCCTCGGCAATCGGCGTGGCGCGAATTCCGACACAGGGATCGTGGCGGCCTTTTGTCACCACCTCAACGGCTTCACCCTCGAGATTGATCGTTTTTCCCGGCAAACGAATACTTGAGGTCGCCTTCAATGCCATACTCACGGTAATATCCTGTCCAGATGAAATCCCGCCTAAAATACCACCTGCATTATTGGACAAAAAGCCTTCTTTAGTCAGTTCATCACGATGTTCTGTGCCCTTTTGTTCAACACAGTCAAATCCGGCACCGATTTCGACACCTTTAACTGCATTAATACACATCATGGCATGAGAAATATCAGCATCGAGACGATCAAAAATGGGTTCACCGAGACCAGGAGGCATGCCTGTTGCCACCACATTAATACGAGCACCAATCGAATTTCCTTCTTTACGCAAGGCATCCATATATTCTTCAAGTTCAGACACTTTAGCCCCATCAGGAAAAAAGAACGGGTTATTCTCCACTTCATCCCAATCAAATTGCTCGTACTTAATCGGACCCAATTGTGCCATATAACCCTTAATTTCAATGCCACAACGTTCTTTTAAGTATTTTTTTGCAATCGCACCCGCCGCAACCCGCATCGCCGTTTCTCTGGCAGAAGAACGACCACCACCGCGGTAATCACGTAAGCCATATTTATGATGATAGGTGTAGTCAGCGTGTCCGGGACGGAATCTGTCCATAATGTCGGAGTAATCTTTAGAGCGCTGATCGGTATTATGAATAATCAAAGCAATCGGAGAGCCTGTTGTGACACCGTCAAAAACGCCGGACAAAATTTGCACCTCATCCATTTCACGACGCTGTGTGGTGTGGCGGGTTTTACCGGGTCGACGGCGCTCAAGATCCCCTTGTAAATCCGCTTCACAAAGTGAAAGGCCCGGAGGACAGCCATCAACAATACAGCCAATAGCAGCGCCATGGCTCTCACCAAAACTTGTAACGGTGAACAGCTTACCTAATGTATTTCCAGACATAAAATAACTTTGATTTGTGATTGATTTACAGTAATTCTATCAAGAATCTCATAGATTTAGAATTGTTCTGATGTAAGATAGTGATGTTTATATAGTCAGAGAGTAAAAAATTTAGGTATATAACGTATTATTAATAAAGAAACAGGCAAATTTGCCGACTAGCTACATACATAATAAGAAAAATATTGCTTAATCAATCAAGTTGTATATTGTTGATAGTATGAATAGAACAAAAAAAACACATTATATAGATAAGCTCGTACTTAACAGAAGCTCACTAATATTGCTCTTAAGTTTCAGCTCTATACTCCTCATAACCTTAATGACACTTGGCTTTGTTTCTCATCAGGTTAAGCTAACACAATCCCAAATAAACGAAATTGTTACAAGTAACAATAAAAAATTAAGCCTGTTGTTTAATATGCAACAGATTGCAAGAGATCGCAGTCTTACACTTTATCAGATGATTAATACCAGGGACCCTTTTGAATTTGATGATTTATATAGTTTATTTAGAATACAAGCTCAGCGGTTTATAAAATCAAGACGACACTTTGTTTCTTTGGTGCTGACTACAGAGGAAAAGACATTCCTGGAGTCTCAGGGAAAATTAAGTCAAAAAGCAGTTCCCATTCAAAACTCCATCATTAACTTACTTGAACAAGAAAAATACACCGATGCGGTTAACCGCTTAATCAAAAAAGCAATCCCTGCTCAAAATGCGGTACTGGTTGAAATTGAAAAACTCATTAATTTCCAGAATAACAATACAAATAATATCGTTGATAATCTTCGAAAACGCTTAAACCGCAACATTATACTCATTACCATATTCACCATTCTTATATTTGCTATCACTTTTTTTATCGCAAACTATGCTATTCGTCGCATTAAAAAGACCGAAGAACAACTTTTCTTTGAAAAAGAACTTGCTCTCACCACATTAAACTCCATTGGTGATGGTGTTATTACCGTTAATAAAAATTATCATATCCAAACAATAAACCCTATTGCTGAAACCTTACTGAACGTTACAAATAATAAAGCAATAGGCAGGAGCATATTAAACTTTTATGAAAGTGAAGACGAAAAACAACGTTCAAACATTAACTCATCATTTAATGAAAACACAACTAAACGTTCACTCTTTGATTTTACTTTAACAAAACAAGATGGATCCAAGTTTAATGTTGAGCATACAATCGCTCCCATCATTGATAAAAATAAAAAAATATTAGGCGCTGTAATTATACTACGCGACGTAACAAAAATGCGTACTATGGAAAAACGTCTCAGCTATCAGGCAAGTCACGATGCATTAACCGGGCTAATCAATCGTCGTGAATTTGAAATAAGATTAAAACAAAACATAAGAAACGCGCAAAGTGAAAAACTAACACATTCCGTTTGTTTTCTGGACCTTGATAAGTTTAAAATAATTAACGACACTTCAGGACACGCTGCTGGCGATGAATTTCTGAAACAAATATCCAGCACTATACAAAAAGAACTTCGGGCTACCGATGTACTGTCACGCCTTGGTGGAGACGAATTCGGTATATTATTTAATTCTTGCACCATTTCTCAAGCCCGAACCATATGTAATAAAATATTAAAGTCAATTAAAGACACCCGTTTTAACTGGGGTAAAAATTCTTTTGAAAGTGGCGCAAGTATAGGTATTGTACCCATTAATGAATTTACAACATCACTATCCGAAGTGATGGGTTCAGTTGATGCCGCATGTTATGAAGCAAAAGATAAAGGTCGAAATAGAATTCAGATATTCGAACCGGATAATGCCGAATTTGTAAAACATCGAACCGAGACTTCATGGATTCAAAAAATTAAAACCGCAATAAAAGATGATAATTTCGAGCTCTACTTCCAGGAAATACAAGCCATTAACCCCTCATACCCCACACCGCGAACAATTGAAATACTTGTACGCCTGAAAGACGGTGGAAAGATAGTACCACCTGACTCATTTATTCCGGCTGCAGAGCGCTATAATATAATGCCGCTCATTGATCAGTGGGTTATTTCCAAAACTTTTGAGTTTTTAAATGAATACCAGGAAAAACACCATACTGAACTTCGTGTTGCAATAAACTTATCAGGGCAGTCATTATCTGAAGATAACGTTCTAAACTTGATCACCAACCATTTAAGAAAAAATAAAAATTTAAACAAAGAACATATTTGTTTTGAAATTACTGAAACGGCAGCAATTGCAAATTTAAGCCGGGCAACGGAATTTATATTGCAAGTAAAACATATGGGCTGTAAATTTTCACTGGATGATTTTGGTAGTGGTTTAAGCTCATTCTCATATTTAAAGAATATTCCGGTTGATCTATTAAAAATCGATGGCATATTTATTCGGGACATTACATCAGATCCAGTCAATAAAGCCTTTGTTGAGTCCATTCATAATATCGGGAAAATGATGGGGATTAAAACGACTGCTGAGTATGTTGAGAATGAAGATATATTAAACTGTGTTAAATCAATCGGTATTGATTATGCTCAAGGTTATCACATCGCAAAACCTGTTCCTGTGAAAACTTTACTGGAATAATCTATCGTATCCCCGCATAATAATGTCCAACACTGATAAAATTTTTATACTTCAATAAAAGCACAGCAGAATTCTATTACCAGCCACTTCACAGCTCACTAAAGATGATCACATTTTTATTCTTAAATCACGTCATTTTTATATAAGCCAATAATTTATTCAACCAAATGGTTGACAATTATGTATTCCTACCTATACTCAACCTCATGCCTGAAAATGATGAAAAATTATCCGTTCTGTTAAAAGCAGTAAGTGACACTACACGCCGTTCTCTATTAACACAGCTTTGCCAACAAGGTCCTAGCCGGGTCACAGACTTGGCTGACCTATACGATATGTCACTTAATGCAATTTCAAAACACATAAAGGTTCTGGAAAAGGCTGAACTGGTCTCGCGCAAAACCATTGGAAGAAGCCATTTTATTGAGGCTAATTTGAAGGATATAAATGTTTTAGAAAACTGGCTTAAAGAACTTAAGTCAATTTGGGAAATACGCTTAGATAAATTAAATGAACTAATGAAAACAGGAGAGAAATGACATGACCGATCTAACTGTAAGTGTTAGCAAAATTATTGACGCTCCAATTGATAAAGTCTTTGACGCATGGTTAAACCCTAAAATACTATCTCAATTTATTCTACCCATGCCAGGCATGCCACAACCGCAGGTCAAAACCGATGCCTTTGAAGGTGGAAAATTCACAATAATTATGCAGGTTGGTGATAATAAAATTCCCCACACCGGAAAGTATTTAGAAGTTAACCGACCAAATAAGCTGGTATTTACCTGGCAGTCACCATTTTCAACAGAAGATAGTATGGTTACACTGAATTTCACTGATTTAGCTGACAATAAAACCCATGTTGATCTCTTGCATATCAGGTTTATTGATGAAGAAAATAGAGCAAATCATGAAAGCGGCTGGACTAATATTCTTGAAACGTTAAATAATTTGTTGCACTCATAGCCGCAACATATAGTAATTCTATTACCCGGGTAATTTTTTACCATCGACAGTTCACTAATGCGGTGTATTATATATAAGGATAAATTGTAATGGAAAAAAATAATAAGGATGATATGAGTACAAGCTACACACGTGAAATCATTGTTTCAACTATTCCAAAAGAAATTTTTAAAGCATTAACTACGGGATTTAATAAATGGTGGACAACCGGTTGTAATTTTCTTTCTAAGTCAGGGGATAAAATCACTTTTAAATTTGGGGCTTCCTACTGGGTAATGCTTGCAATTAACTTAATTCCTGAAAAACTGGTTGAGTTAGAGTGTATAGAAGCCCACCATGTACACGATGGATTACCCTCCTCTATTCTAAACGAGTGGAAAGGGAGCAAATTAATATGGAATATCCACCGGCAAGATGATAAAACAAAGATTGTATTTACACATAAAGGGCTCGTACCTTCACTGGAATGCTACGACATATGCAAGCAAGGCTGGGATTATTTCTTTGTAAACAGCCTAAAACAATACCTGGATACAGGCAAGGGTTCCCCATTTGTATAGTAAACCCTAAAATCATCGTCACCTCAAAAAGGTAAAAGTATGACACAAATAAAAACTCACTGGAGCTTTTGGCTGATTTGCATTTCAGCCCTGATTTGGAACATTATGGGAAGTGCTAACTTCTTAATGCAAATGAATCCGGATATGGTCGCTAAATTTCCTGAACAAGCTCAATCACTCATTACAAGCCGTCCTTTATGGGCTACAATAACTTTTGCAATTGCTGTATTTGGTGGCGTCCTTGCTGAAGTTCTTCTTTTACTAAAAAAACAACGTGCATATTATGTTTTCATAATTTCATTTCTTGGCGTCATAATTACAAACATTCACACTTTTCGGGTAAGCAATTCAATTGATATTTGGATTGGCAGTTTAATGTCGTTTTTTATTGCAGCTTTTTTAATATGGTACACAAAATTTGTTCAGCGTAAAGGCTGGATAAACTAGATGATAGTGTTACGTTTATGTAAAGCAATAGAAAATCACTATATTACTTTAGAAAACCGTTGCTGTTCTTTGTTTCGTTTTAAATAAATATCAAACACCATACAGATATTTCTGATTAATAATTTTCCTTCCGGCAAAACCAGAATTTTTTCTTGCGTTAGTTCAAGTAAGGTATCTGCCTGCATTTCTTTTAATTCTTGTAGTTCAGCTGAAAAATAATCAGAAAAAACAATATTAAAAGAGTTTTCTATTTCTTTAAAATTTAATTCAAAATGACATATAAGCTGGTTAATGACTTCGCGACGTAAAATATCATCTTCCGTTAAAGCAATACCACGAAACATAGGTAATTTTCCTGACTCAATTACCTCGCTGTATTCTTTTATGGTTTTAATATTTTGGCTATAGCTATCAGCAACTTTACCTATCGAGGTAATACCCAGTGCCACCAAATCACAATCAGAATTAGTCGAGTAGCCCTGGAAATTTCGGTAAAGCTTGCGTTTTTTTTGGGCAATAGCAAGCTCATCAGTCGGTTTTGCAAAGTGATCCATGCCAATATATTCATAACCGGCAGCAATCAATTTATTACTCACCTGTTGTAAAATAGCGAGCTTCGTTTCTGCTGAAGGAAGATCGTTACTGTTTATTTGACGCTGTGTCTTAAACATTTCTGGTAGGTGGGCGTAATTAAATACAGATAGTCTGTCCGGTTCCAGATCAAGTACCTTATCAACGGTTTCATTAAAACTTTTTTCGCTTTGAAAAGGTAAACCATAAATAAGATCCAAACTAACCGAGTGAAATTTATTTTTCCGTGCCGCAACAATCACATCTCGCGTTTCTTTATAACTTTGAATACGATTAACTGCCTGTTGAACTTTAGGGTTAAAGTCTTGCACTCCTAAACTAATACGGTTAAAACCCAGCTTTCTTAATAAGGAAACAGAAGATGCGGTTACTTCTCTTGGATCCAGTTCAATTGAATATTCTCCGCTGTCATCATCCAACAGGGTAAAATGTTTTCGCGTTTGCTGCATTAACTCTGTCATTTGGGCATGACTGATAAAAGTTGGCGTTCCACCACCCCAGTGTAATTGGGAAACAATGCGAGTCGCCTTGAACAACGCCCCCTGCATCTCCAGCTCTTTATAGACAGCGTTCAAATAGGGCTGGGCATGATTTCGATTTTTAGTAACAATTTTATTGCAGCCACAGTAATAACAAATTGTGTCGCAAAATGGGATATGAAAATATAATGATAATGGTGTATTTCTTTCATTACTTTGTTTTACTTGTTGCAGGTAATCTTCTTCGCTAAAATTTTCAGAGAACTGAATCGCCGTGGGATATGAAGTATAGCGAGGGCCGGACTTATCATACTTTTTGATTAGGTCAGTATTAAATACAAGTTCTGTCACATTGTTTCCTAAAATATAAATTTTACGGGATATTACTTAATCACTGATTATTTGTTCTGACCTGGATCAAGTAAATGATAGTTTTTCACCTTACAATCTATTTAATTTGTTCTGCCGCTTTTGCAAAAACATCATGGTGTTTGATTACTTCATTAGCATCAAGCATAAATACACCATCGCCACCATACTCAAAACTTAACCACATGAAAGGCACTTCAGGAAATTTTTCTGTTAATGCTTGTTCACTATTGCCGACTTCTACAATTAAAACACCCTCAGGATTAAGGTGGTGTTTCGCATCCCTTAACATAGGAATAACTAAATCTAAACCATCATCACCCGCCGTTAAACCTAGTGCCGGTTCATGTGTATATTCATCGGGTAAATTCGCCATGTCTTCCGCATCAACATACGGCGGATTACTCACAATTAAATCGTAACGTCGCCCCTGCAAGTTACTAAACAAATCAGATTCTATTATGGTTAAACGTTCGGCTAACTGATGTTTTTGCTGATTTATTTGTGCAACGCTGATTGCGTCTTTTGATATATCAGCCGCATCAACCTTTGCATTTGGAAAAGCCTTAGCGCACGCAATTGCAATACAGCCACTTCCTGTACATAAATCCAGAATATGGTGAACATTATCAACCACGACCCAGGGCTGAAACTGCTCTTCAATCAACTCTGCAATCGGTGAACGTGGCACCAATACATTTTCATTGACATAAAATGGCAGTCCAGAAAACCAGGCTTCGTGGGTTAAATAAGCAGCGGGTTGTCGTGTTTCAATACGCTTTAAAAATAATGCATTAACCCGGGAAATATCTTCTTCAGATAAATTGATATCTAAGCTTTCATCGCTATAGTCTGGTATTTTCTTTAAGGCAAAAAATGCTAAGTATGCTGCTTCATCCAGCGCATTGTCTGTGCCGTGACCATAATAAAGTGCGGCATTTTCAAATTCAGTTGCACCGAAATGAATAAGTTCGCGCAAACTACTCACCCGGGATAAAGATGCATTTTCTTCCGCCACTATGCTGTCGGCTTTTTAGCATGCTTGGGGCGAAAAGCGTTCACAAAGGATTCATCGGTTTCAAGATAAGGCCCTTCCAGTAAATCAATACAATATGGCACGGCAGGAAAAACGGCATCTAAACAATCACCGATTGCAGAAGGTTTACCGGGCAAGTTAATAATTAAAGATTGATTTCGAATCGCTGCAACTTGACGCGACAAAATCGCCGTTGCTACAAACTTTAATGATACTGCGCGCATTTGTTCACCAAATCCATCCAGCACTTTAGTACACACCGCGAGCGTTGCTTCAGGTGTAATATCCCTTAATGCCGGACCTGTTCCCCCCGTCGTTACAATTAAACAACAACCTTCTTTATCGGCCAGTTCTTTTAATGCATTTTCAACCTGTTCTTGTTCGTCCGGAACAACACGCGCTACCGCTTGCCATTCATTGGTTAGCGCATTAGATAACCATTCCTGCATCGCAGGACCACCTAGATCTTCATACTCGCCTCGACTTGCGCGATCTGAAACGGTAACAAAGCCAACTCGTACTTCTTTCAACATTAAAAACCTCTAAATTCTTATATTAATTACATTGCCCTATTGAATTTTTGGCGCAAGAGCGGCCATCAATCCAGATGGCACCGTCTAATATCGCGGCAGAAAAATCTGCATTATCAATTATCGCGCCTCGTAAAGTGGCATAACTCAAATCGGCTTGCTCTAGTGTTGCAGCGGATAAATCAGCCCCTATCAAGCTTGCCCCTTTTAAGTTGGCCTTGGTCAGGTTCGCTCCCTGTAAGTTTGCTGAATTTAATTTGCTGTACTTTAAATTTGACCTCGACAAATTTGCGCCAACCAGGTTTGCCTGCTCCAGATTTGTGTTCATTAAGTTTGCAGCCTTTAACTCAGACCCCGCAAGCTGTATTGATACCAGAACACACTCTCGCCAATCCACACCAGATTTTGCTCCCGCTGTACAATCAACTTCAACTTTGACTTCTGGCGAATATTGAAAAGCCAGGACAACCAGAGCAAAAACAAGCCCTAAAACTGCACCCATTTGTATGCACGAAGAAACAAAATTATTTTTCTTTTTGGCATTATTAACAAGCCCATGCAAACGTTTAATTTCATTGCTTTTACTTCCACCACGACCGACAACATCTCTGCGCTCATCAGCCCAACGACGTGCTGCAGCAAGGCGATCTTCAAATTCAGGTTGCTCTGCACCAGAACTCAGTACATTGGGCAAAAGTTCTTCTACTTCACAGATTTTGTGCCATTGCACTTTATCATGGCTGACTTCGTCTTCCGCTTTATGCCTCCCCAACAAAATCTCCTGAGAAATTTGTCCTGCCGGAAAAGGGCCTTTGACCTCCATATCCACTAAGTGTCTGATATACCACGCTTTTGATGTGCTCATACTACCGAAATCCTAGTTATCGAATTAAGTACAGAAATCCAGCTATTGTCCGCTATTATATAATAAAGCGGCGAAAAATCTCATAAAGACAAGCTTATATTAAATTGATCTAACACAGTGATGAAGTAAATATCGGACAAAACCATGCAAATTAAGCCACCAACACAGCCCCTACAAACACCGATAAAACAGGCTCAGACTGTCACTCCAGCACAAAACAACACGTCAAACAGAAACACGCCGACAAACTGGCAGGTTTCTCAATTAATTGAGGCTGTTATTCTCAAGATTACCGACAAACAAATATTGCTGGATATTCAGGGCAGCAAAGTTCATTCCAACAAGCCGGATATTTCAGGACTAAAAAGCGGCGATCAGCTAAAATTACAAATCGAGCAGCTAAAACCTTCTCCTCAATTTAAAATAGTCGACGTTCAGCCTGCAAAAATATCTCGCTCCCTTGTTCAGGCATTAAACACTGCCCTTCCTTCAAACGATGCAACATTTACACCACTATTGAAAAATATTGCCTATATTGCAAATCGCCCCTCACTACGCCCTTCGCCTCTTGCAGCAGAAGTCAATGCCACTGTACGCGAGCTGTTTAAAAATATTCCTGCTCCATTTAATTTAAAAACAGCAACACAAGTAAAGACACAATTACAAAACAGTGGTATTTTTATTGAAAGTAAAATTAAAAGTGCGCTATTTGATGCGTTTGCCAGCTCCCAAACTAAAACACATTCAATTTTAGAAACAAAACTTCACAACACTATTAAATCTGTTCTTGAAAATGATTTGGGCGTAAAACTGTACCGGCTTGCCAGCTTAATTAAAGCACAAAATCCAACAGCAACAGGCTTAACCCAAAAAACAGCAAACCCTCTACATCCTCAAAACGTACAGAATGTTGCGCATCAGCAAGCAAAAACCATGAATGAGCAACCCAGCTTGCAAAACATTGTACAGCGTGAAGAAGCGATGCAGATATTTTTACGCCAGATTGAATCCAGCTTAAGTCATATGCAGCATACCCAGCTACAAAACTTAAATGAGACACAAAGCGGACGACCATCCTGGTTAATGGAACTTCCTATCAAAGATGGGCAAGATATCGATTTATTTCAGTTTAAGATTAATGAAGAAGAAGTTCAAAGCGAACAGGGTGAAAGAAAAAAAATATGGAACATTACTCTACAATTTAACTTAAACGGCTTAGGAGAAATTAAAGCGCATATTAAAATGCAAAACGAATTTATTTCAGCAAATTTTTTTAGTGAAAAGACCAATACGCTGTCATTATTCAAAGAAAATATTGAATATCTTCGTAGCCGACTAAATTATAATGGTCTCAATGTGGGAAATATTGAGTGTACTAATGGTTTTTTTCATAAGCTGCCTGCTAACCCACAATCCCCATCTGTATTGGATGAGCATATATGAATAAGCCATCAGAATCATCACTTGCTGTCGCATTACGTTACGATGGAGAAAACGCACCTAAAGTAACAGCAAAAGGTTATGATGATGTAGCACAACAAATAATTGAACTGGCACAAAAACATAACGTACCATTAAGCGAAAATAAAGAGCTGGTTAGCTTGCTGGCAACGTTAGAGTTGGGTGAGGAAATACCGGAAGCATTGTATCTTGCAGTTGCTGAAATTATTGCCTTTGCTTATATGCTAAAAGGAAAGGTTCCGAAAGGATTTAAAGAATAAATTTACTGACTAATCTTATGCAATGACTTTATTTTACGCACCCATGGAGAACTCTTACGCAAATTATCTGGCAGCTTAGTAATAGCTGTTTTTGCCTCTGCTACCGTTTCATATACCCCAAACACTAATGCGTAACTATCTTTTCCTGAGCGCATATAATGCAAATAGCCCGCCTTACCTTTCAGGTTATTTTCATTATAAACTTTTTCAACTAACTTCTTATTACGACTACTAATTAATTGCAGTGTATATTTTTCTGGCTTTTGTTTTTCCAGCCAATACAGTGGACCCGTCTTAAATGTCAAGTGTGAATAAGATGCAGGCGTTACCGCATTATTATTAAGATTTAAATAAGCCTGAATCAAGCCTGAACGTGTTGCACTGTCCAACCATTCGTCAGATAAAACCTTATTTTTATCAACACCTTTACCCGATGAGTAGTGGTTGGCTAAATTATACATTGCAATAGTATTGCCGCGGCTTGCAAGCTGGGTCCATATTTCTACAGCCTCTTTACTATTGTTGTTTTTATCTGCGATTAATGCTTCATTTATTGAATTAGAGTAAACCACTGATGAGTAAGAAAAAAATAAAAATAACACCAGTTTGTTTTTAATATTTAATCTCATACACAAGTTCCAGACTTAATAATTAAATAGTTTCAGTTTCAAACTGCTCCGGCTTTACGCACGCTGAAAGGATTTCATAGAGTAAAATATTTGCCTGTCGCTTATTATTTTCAGCCTTATCTTTGTCTTCTGAAAAATACGGTGCGACCAGGGGTGTTATATTTTGATAAGAGACAACATCGGCCAGTCTCGCATCATGATATAAACGAACATTCATATTTATCGGCTCAACTTTAGGAGATGCGATAAATGTTAGCTCAAGCGCAACTAAAGTCGTATAACGGCTAATTTCCAGGCAATGAATTTTTACCAGCTTTAACTTGTCACGATAGATTAACTTTCCTGAAAACAACTCAATCGCATCAGGAAAAACATCGCAAAAATAAGCATAGTTATTTTCAAAAAACCACATCGGCTTTTTTTTACGGGTTTGCTCTACAGTATGACTCAATCTAAAAAAACCTCATTTTATCTACTGATACAAAACATATATCGGCATATAACCGGTAATTATTATACTAACTTTATTTAGTAATCAGGCACATAGCGAACTGTAAAAAACTGTTACTATTTGAAGAACTATAGACTACCATAAAAACACTTTTATTTATTATGTAATATGTTTTTCTGATAGATGGATGGTAAAAAGCAATAAATTACTATCTTAGTCAAGATCCTGTTCAATAATTTGTGGGAATTTTTCTGAAATAAACTTTCTCATACGCAAGTGCCCCTGCCCCAGAAGCTGGCTGACCCGCGACTCACTTATATCAAGCACTTCACCTATTTCTCGCAGATTTAACTCTTCATCGTAATATAAACTTACAATGAGTTTCTCACGCTTAGGCAGGATATTAATTGCCGTGACAAGCTGCTCACGAAACTGCTGCTTTTGCACGCCTTCAACAGGGTTTATCGGGGAAATATTGCTATTATCGTGCAGGTTATCATCATCCGTACCCAAATCAATAAAGCTTAAAATACGACATGAATTTGTTTCCTGTATTAGCTCAAAATATTCATCCAGTGGAATACCCATTTCTTCGGCAATGTCTTTAGGCTTAGCTTCGCGTCCGGTTTTTGTTTCTATCAGGGAGACCACTTTCATTAAATCACGGTGCTTTTTATGTACGGACTTTGGTGCCCAGTCATTACGACGTAACTCATCTAACATTGCGCCTCTAATGCGAATTGTGGCATAGGTTGTAAATGCCGCACCTTGTGATGCGTCGTAATGTTGAGAGGCATCAAGCAAGCCAATCATACCAACCTGAATTAAGTCATCCACGACAACACTTGCCGGCAACCTTGCCGCCAGGTGGTAGGCAATACGATTTACCAGCCCAGAATGCTCTTCAATTAGATTTTCAGCCATCATCGGCTCGGCTATTGGATACATAATTCGCCTTTCCTACTGTATTTATGAGCATTCGCTCCAATATGACATCAACATCCATCATTCACACGAGACCAGTCCTTCATCTCACGTTATACAATGCACAATCTATGCCTATTTAAAGAAGCGTAAATAAGTAAAATTGAATATAGAAACCTCAGCAAGAGAACAAGAGGAAAAGAAGTGCTATTTACAGCGCTCAAGTAATTGTTTGGCAATTTTTTCGAGTGGATATTGATCCTTGGCGGCACCAATTTTATACGCTTCACCGGGCATTCCCCAAACAACCGATGTTCTTTCATCCTGAACCAATGTGTCGGCACCTGCTTCCAGCATTTCTTTTAAGCCTTGAGCACCATCAGCCCCCATGCCGGTTAAAATAGCACCTACAGCATTTTTCCCGACATTTTGCGCAACAGATCTAAACATAACATCAACGCTGGGTTTATGCCGGTTAACAGCAGGGCCATTATTAAGCCGACAGATATAGCGTGCACCATTTCGTTCTACAACTAAATGACGATTACCTGGTGCAATGTAGACATGTCCTGGTAAAATTTGCTGCCCATCTACCGCTTCATACACTGTCATTGCACTATTCTTATCCATGCGGGCAGCAAAAGGTTTACTAAAGGCTTCCGGTATATGTTGGCTAATGACAATACCGGGGCAATTGAATGGCATCATGCTTAACACTTCTTTTATTGCTTCCGTGCCTCCTGTTGAGGCACCTATTGCAATAATTTTTTCAGTTGTTTTTAAATTTCTATTGGGTGCTACACGCTTTTTCAGTACAGCATCTGCACTCAGCTTTGGCGCGACTGAAAAATCATTTGCTTTATTTGCCGATGCTTTTCGTGCCCTTCGATCAGATATTTTATTGACATTAATAGCCGCAGCTGTTTTTACTTTTTCACATATTTCGGCTGCGTAATTATTAAGGCCTGTAGACACATCAATGCTGGGTTTCGCAACAAAATCTATTGCCCCTAACTCAAGTGCTTCAAAAGTAACATCTGCGCCTTTTTGCGTTAAGGTCGAAACCATGACCACAGGTAAAGGATGCAAGCGCATTAAGTTTGCTAAAAAAGTAATGCCGTCCATTTTTGGCATTTCAATATCTAAGGTTAAAACATCGGGATTAAGTTTTTTAATTTTTTCACGCGCATCAAGAGGATCTTGCGCTGTACCAATTACTTCTATAGCATTATCTGCATCTAAAATTTCGGACATGACTTGCCGGACTAAAGCAGAGTCATCAATAATTAAAACTTTTACTTTACTCATGTAACAATAATATCCTAAAACAACTCAATATCACCACTTTCTATCGGCTTCTGCTCAATTGAAGAACTATAATTAGTTTCACGTTCAATGATGGTATTATTATGCATCTGGCGTAGCTTTTTGACTCTTACTTTTCCTGTTTTTGGAAAATAAATAACTTTTCTGGGAAAAACATCACCCACATCTTCACCAACCAGGGTTAATTTTTCAGTTAAAATATAGTCACGAACAAAATTAATATTACCATTACCAACATCAAGTGATTGCATATTTTGTAACACCCGGCCACCACCAAAAATTTTAACTTCTAAATTTTTTCTATTACCACCGTGAGTTAAAATATCATTAATCATTTTTTCCATAGCAAAATTTCCATAGCGGGCAGCATTACTCATTGATGCTACTTCTTCTTCACTCATACTTCTGTGGATTGGCAACATAAAATGATTCATACCTCCGACCCCTGTTACTTTGTCACGAATACAGGCCGACACACATGAACCAAGCACCGTCGTAATGGCTTCATCATGTACAGTGACATAATATTCACCGGGCAGAATTTTTGCGGCAAATATATCATTGGTTTTATCCCAGTAACGTTTTATACCATTAAAACCATACAAACATTTTTGCATTTTTTCTGATGCTGGTGCGGAATTGAGCCCCACTTTATTTCACTTTTTGGTAAATAGTTTTACCCAACAAATTAAAGCGTTCTGTAACTTTATTTAAAGATTCTGAGTGACCAATAAATAAGTGTGCTTTAGGTGCAAGTAAATCTGCATAACGGTCAAATAAAATACGTTGCGTATCTTTGCTAAAGTAGATAACAACATTACGACAAAATATAAAGTCAAACGGTCCTCTAATCGGCCAGTCACCCATTAAATTCAATTCTTTAAAAGTAATTAATTCTCTCAACTTAGAAGACATTCTTACCTTGTCTGAATTTTCTCCTGTACCCTGACGTATCCATTTTTTCATGCGACTCGGCGATAAACCCTCTACACGATCAGCGGTATATATGCCTTCACTGCCACGTTTCACCATATTCGAATCAAGATCTGTTGCAAGAATTTTCACATCCCAGCCTGCTGACTCCGGTATCGTTTCACGCAGACACATTGCTATTGAATAAGGTTCTTCACCCGAAGAACAGCCGGCCGACCAAATGCGAATACGCTTGGTGTGAGCATTATTTCTACGAATCTGGGGAATGACCGTTTCTTTTAGATACTCAAAGTGATGATTTTCACGAAAAAAAGCCGTTAAATTTGTCGTAATGGCATTGGTAAACTCAATTAATTCACCTTCATGCCCACCGGTTAAAATATCACAGTAGTCTGAAAATTTAGTCAGTTTAAGCTGGCGCAATCTTCTTGATAAACGACCATACACCATTTGTCGCTTTGCATCTGAAAGAACAATACCTGTTCGTTCACCTACTAACTTACTTATAAACTTAAACTCTTTATCCGAAAAATGGAATTCCTTTTCACGTTCCTGACCTTCGTTATTTATCACATAAATTCCTATAATATAAAACTTTTCATTTTACTTTTTTGCCTCTAATCACCTCATTTAAATCAATAATTAAAGACTCATAAACTTATGATTAAAACTCTTCCCACTCATCATCGCTTCGTGTTCTTGCTGCCGGTTTTGAGCGGGCTGGAGCAGCACGATTACTCACATGCGGCGCTTTTTTTGCTGCAGATGATCTGCCTGTCGCAGCAACCTGAGCTTGCTGTTGGCCCGTATCAAAGAAGCGCATGAGTTCAATCATCCCTTTAGCCTGTTCTTCCATTGACTCACTGGCCGATGCTGCTTCTTCAACCAGGGCGGCGTTTTGTTGCGTCATTTCATCCATTTGACTGATCGCTTTGTTAACTTCTTCAATTCCTGAAGATTGTTCTTCACTGGCTGCCGCAATTTCAGCGATAATGTCGTTTACTTTCTTAACAGCCTCAACAATCTCATCAAGTGTCTTACCTGACTCATCAACAAGTTTTGTCCCTTCATCAACTTTTTCCACACTGTCATTGATTAAGCTCTTAATTTCTTTTGCTGCACCTGCGCTTCGTTGTGCAAGGTTGCGTACTTCACCGGCCACAACCGCAAAACCCCGGCCCTGTTCACCTGCTCTTGCCGCTTCAACCGCAGCATTCAATGCAAGTAAATTGGTCTGGAAGGCAATTTCATCAATCACACCAATGATATCTGAGATTTTCTTACTACTTGAATTAATTTCACTCATTGCTGCAACGGCATTACTCACGACATCTCCGCCTTTTTGCGCTTGCTCGCGCGCATTGGTTGCAAGCGTGTTAGCCGTGCGGGCATTGTCCGCATTTTGTCTTACCGTTGAAGTCATTTCTTCCATACTTGACGCGGTTTCTTCTAAACTCGAGGCCTGCTCTTCGGTACGCTGACTCAAATCGGTATTGCCCGTCGCAATTTCAGTTGCGCCTGAAGAAATGCTGCCTGAAGATTCATTGATATCATTCACCATATTCAATAAATTGCCGATACTGCTATTAATTGCGTCACGCAACTCTGCAAACTCTCCCTGAAAATCACCATCCATCGTTTGAGTTAAATCACCTTCCGCAAGTGACTTCATCACACGTTTACCTTCCTGAAGCGGTTCAACGACTGAATCCATTAAATTGTTGATACCTTCCCCAAGAGATTTCATAAATCCGGCATAACCATCGGCATTGATACGAGTATCGAGCTGACCTTCAATTGCAGCTTCAACCAAACCCTGAATTTGACGTTCGGCATCTTTTTCTTCAGTAATATCTTTCCATTCCACCATATTACCCATGTATTCGCCATTAGGCCCTTCAACAAAGGTCGCATTAACTTCAAATTCAACGTCGCCAACGCTAATTTCAGCCTTTGCTGGTAAACGTGATTTATCACCCAATAAACCACGTTGATGTGCAGGATTACGATGGAACTGATCAATACATTGGCCTACCAGGTTATTTGCATCCATTGATGGCCAGATTGCTCGCAGCTCATTTTGTCGTGCGGCTAGCATTTTAACGACCGAAGGATTCGTATAAGTAATATTTAAATTTTCATCGCACATCATAATATTAGATGCAGAACCATCTACAGCTGATTGTAAACGAGCAACTTCGAGTTCTTTAACTCTTTGCTCTGTTACATTATTCCATTCAAGAGAGTTCCCCATATAATTACCATCCACATCCATCATTGCGCCGACATTCAAATGAAAAGTGAGCGGTCCGACTTCAATGTCGGTTTCATAAGGTAAGTTATTTGGATCAGCTAACAATTGTCGCTGATGCCCCGGGTTTTTGTGGAATTGATCTATGCACTGTCCTACTAAATTCTCTACATCAAAGCTTGGCCAGACACTGCGAAGAGTCGCTACATGTGGACGTAACATATTTACAGTAGCCTGATTTGCATAAGTAATAATAAAGTCACGATCCAGCATCATAATTGCTGTCATAGAACCATCTACCGTTGCCTGCAACTGTGCTGCTTTGTTTTCCTGCACGCGTTGTTCAGTCACATTTTTCCATTCCAAAGAATTACCCATATAGTTACCATCGGTATCCATCATTGCGCCAACATTTAATTCAAATTGTAATGGGCCAACTGTAATATCAGTTTTATAGGGTAAATTACTAGGATCAGCTAACAATTGTCGTTGGTGTGCCGGATTTTTGTGAAACTGATCGATACACTGGCCGACTAAATTATCCACATCAAAGTTTGGCCATACACTACGTAATACATCAATGTGTGGGCGTAACATATCAACGGTTGCCTGATTGGCATAAGTGATAATAAAATCACGATCCAGCATCATTGTCGCCGTCATAGAACCATCAACTGTTGCCTGTAACTGAGAAGCTTTATTTTCTGATGCGCGTTTTTCAGTTACATTATTCCACTCCAGAGTATTACCTGTGTAATTACCTGACTCATCAACAATTGCTGTTACATTTAATTCAAAGGTTAAGGGGCCAACAGTAATATCTGTGGTGTAAGGAAGATTGTTTTGATTGGCTAAAAATTGACGTTGATGAGATGGGTTTTTATGGAATCGGTCTATATTGGCGCCAATTAAATTATTTAAATCGAAACCCGGAAATACACTTCGTAAAGTATCCATATGAGGTTCTAACATCGTCACCGTGGCAGGGTTAACAAAAGTGATATTAAAATCACGATCAATCATCATCGTTGCAGTCATTGAACCATTGACAGCTGCACGCATCCGCGTAAGTTCTTCTGCATCTTCGTTACTCATTGTTGCCGCATTTGTTGCCATATTTTCATCCTCTTCATTTGATTCGCCATAAGCACCGAGCATTGTCTCAGCGACTAAATTAAGTGCATCACTCCAGGCTCCATGAACCTGTTTGCTCCATGCTTTTCCTGCAAATTCTTTCATTACATCCAGTAATGTTTCTGCAACAGCACCGTAATGTTCAGGTACTGCACCATAACCTTTGTGCTTTAGCCCCATACCCTGTAGTACAGGCACTAATTTATCGGGATCATCCAGATTCGCAATGACCAGTTTTAATGCTGACACCAGCATGGATGCTTGCTTCTTTTTTGTTGTCTTTGCAAACATTGGAACAACGGCAGGAAAACGTTCAAATAACTCATCATAAAAACGTAATGCCAACTGATCTGCCTTGGGGGCGAGAAGCTCGAAAGTTTCTCGTAAAAGATCTGCTTCCAAACCTAAAGCATTTTTTTTCGATTTTGCTGTTGTTTTATTTGCCACTTTTTTTCCACCAGTAGTTGGTTTCTTTTTTGCTTTCACATCAACAGGTTTACTTTCTTTGTTTTTGTCTATATCAGTTTCATCCTGCATCCATGCTAACGGGTCAAACCCTAATTTTGTCTTTTTATTCGCCATTTCTAATTCCTTTAAAACTCATGCAACCTACTTTTTATCCTAACCACATCAGGCCTGCAAAAATTTCGTTCATATATTCTCGATAAGATATTTTATTTTGTGCCACACTCACTTCTTCTATACGAAAACGCTTTCTTAATACATCATACTTACCATAAGGTTTTAACTTTGTATTTTGTTTTAATTTCATAAGCGCTTTTAAGCCTCTTTACTCAGCATCCGGTTGCTTATAATATCTGTTGCAAGCTCCATATAATCTTTGGCACCATTACATTTGGGTTTATATTCAAATATAGTTTGTCCAAATCCTGGACTTTCTGCCAAAGCAACAGTTTCTCTGATCGCTGTTTTGAAAACACTATCCGGGAAATAGGACAATATTTTTCCTTTCACTTCTCCGGCCAGCTTTCTTCGTTCATGGAAACGGGTTAACACCACCCATTTTTTTGTTTTACGCTTCAGCGTCGTTTCAATATGTTCAAATATACTCATTAAGCGAGATAGACCTTGCAAAGCAAAAAAATCACCTGAAACCGGCACTAACACTTCTTCTGATGCCAATAAGGCATTCATACCTAAAATACCAGAAGAAGGTGGGCAATCGACCAGAATAAAATCATAGTCATTAGCATTATCTTTAAGCGCCTCTTTTAACAAAAAGCCGCGCTTGGCACCGCCTTCGGTCATATGCTCCAGTTCTCCTAAACGTGATCCTGCTGGAATAATAGAAACATTTTCCCGTGTTTTAATAATGACATCAGATAATTCCGCATCACCCAATAAAACATCAGCGATACCTTGCTGCTCTCTGCGTAACACGCCATAACCTGCACTTAGATGTGCCTGAGGATCAAAGTCGATGACTAATACATTTTTATTCGATTGTGCTAAAGCATGTGAAAGGTTTAACGTTGTTGTTGTTTTACCCACTCCGCCTTTTTGATTTATAACAGCAATCATTCGCATAGGCCTCGCTTATTCCCCGTCATCTACAGCTTTGTTTACGGTTGCCAGTTCATTAGAGTTCAACATGTGATCAATATCTAAAATAATCACCATTTTCTCATCCACTGTAGCCAAACCTTTTACAAAACTTGAATCAACACCATCACCAAAGTCAGGAGCAGCATTAACTTCTTCATTTTTAACGTTGTAAACATCAGAGACACCATCGACAACAATACCCATGATTCGGCTATTGTCCCCCCCTGAAATAACTTTAAGAACGATAACAACAGTAGTAGGTCCGTATTCAAGTTGCTCCATCGAAAAACGAATACGCAAATCAATTATAGGAACAATCGTTCCCCTAAGATTAATTACGCCGCGTACATATTCCGGCGTATTGGGAACTTGTGTTACAGCATCCCAGCCTTTAATTTCCTGAACCCGTAAAATATCGACACCATACTCTTCACCAGCAAGAATAAAGGTTAAAAATTGTTGTGTATTTTCATCCAACTCTGCACCAACAATAGAGTGGTCCATTTGTGAGTTATTATCGCCTGCAGGTACATTTTGTTCAGTTAATGCCATCTGTTTACCCTCACGCAGCTACTGTAAGTTTTTTAACTTTACTTGCGTTCTTTTTTGAAATTGAAATTAATCCGGTTACATCAAGTATCAGCGCAACCGTACCATCACCTAAGATAGTGGCACCGGATATACCTTCTATACTCTTAAAATTTGTTTCTAAACTTTTAATAACGACTTGTTGCTGACCTAACAAATCATCTACAAGTAAAGCTACTTTTTTACCTTCTGCTTCAACCACAACTAATAACCCGTCTTTCATATCAGCATGCAAAGGATTGATATTAAAAACTTCATGGAGTTTTACAATCGGGATGTATTCATTACGCAAACGATAAACTTCTGCTTGCCCGGTAATACCGTTAACCAGAGAAACATCAACCTGAACAGATTCAATAATGGCAACCAGAGGCACAATATATACTTCTTCGCCTACCACAACAGATTGTCCATCTAAAATAGCTAAAGTAAGCGGTAGACGAATGGTGAACACACTACCTTGTCCAGTCGTAGTCTTAACATCAACAGTTCCGCCAAGCGCCCGAATATTTCTTCGCACCACATCCATACCGACACCACGGCCTGAAACATCGCTGACCACATCGGCAGTTGAAAAACCGGGTTGAAAAATCAAATCAGCAATATCTTCATCTGATAATTTATCATTTTCACCAACCAGACCACTGCCTTTAGCCTTCGTAAGAATTTTTTCCAAATTTAACCCGGCACCATCATCAGTAATCTCTATGACAATATTGCCACCTTCATGATATGCATTGAGATGAATTTCACCGGTTTCAGGTTTACCTGCAGCAATGCGTACATCGGGTGTCTCTATACCATGGTCGAGTGAGTTTCTGATAAGGTGAACCAATGGATCACCAATTTTTTCCATTACCGTTTTATCAAGCTCCGTAGATTCACCGGATAGTACTAACTCAATTTTCTTATCAAGTTTGTCAGAAAGGTCGTGCACTAAACGTGGAAAACGCTGAAAGACAAAGCTAATTGGTAACATGCGAATGCGCATTACATTTTCCTGCATCTCACGCGTATTACGCTCCAGTTGCATTAAACCACTTTTAAGTTTTTCAATTTGATTTTCACCAAAATTTTCTTCTTCACCAAGCTGGCTTAACATTGATTGGGTAATAACCAGTTCACCTACCATATTAATAAGTTCATCAACTTTATCGATCGAAACACGGATAGACGATGTTTCTGTTGATGCTTTACGCTTAGCCGGTGATTTTTTAGCTGAAGTTTTTTCGCTAACAGCACTTGATGCAGGAACAGCATTATTTTCAGTTACAATATCGCTCGCTATCGGGGTAATTGTGAGCTCACAACCATCTTCTACCCATTCAAAAACTTCTTCGATATCGCTTTTTTTAATATTTCCTGTTAAGGTTAAATCCCATTCAAGATAACTATTTTCTGGTTCTATTAACGGAAATTCAGGTAAGTGTGAACTATCAACGACTGAGTTTAGTTCACCTAAAGCAGCAAGTTCCCTAAACATTCGGACAGGATCATTGCCGGTTTGCAACATATCTTCATCGGGTTTAAAATAAATTTTCCAACCTGAGCCTGTATCTGTATCCGCTTCTGCTTTTTCTGTCGATGCTACAGGTGTACCTTCACTTGATGTGCCTTCACTCGAGGTACCGGCAAGTAAATCATCTAGTTTTTTCTTGACCGTGGTAATTCTCTCATTATCCAACTCTTCTTCAGCTTGTAGCGCTGATAACATTTCACGCAAGACATCAACAGACTCAAGTAAAATATTTACTGCATTTTGTGTTACTTCGCGCTTTCCATCTCGCATTTCATCCAGCAATGTTTCCATCACATGAGTAAAATTAGCAACATCATTCAGGCCAAAAGTGCCGCTACCGCCTTTAATGGAATGTGCGGCACGAAATATTGTATTAATCGTTTCTAAGTCAGCTTCACCAACATCAAGTGCGAGCAATTCTGTTTCCATGATATCAAGCCCTTCAAAGCTTTCTTCATAGAAGGTGGCTAAAAATTGTGACATATCAAAAGTCATAAGTGATTACTCCTGATAATTAGAGGACTTTCCCGATGGTTGCTAAAAGTTGATCTGGATTAAATGGCTTAACAATCCAACCTGTTGCACCTGCCGCTTTGCCTTGCTGTTTTTTATCACCCGAACTTTCTGTTGTGAGCATTAGCATGGGAATAAATTTAAAACTCGCCACTTTTCTTAATTCTGCTATCAGGGTAATACCATCCATATTTGGCATATTCACATCTGAAATGACCAAATCAAATTTTTGTCCTTGTGATTTTGCTAATGCATCCACACCATCCACTGCTTCAACAACATCATGACCTGCACCTTTTAAAGTAAATGACACCATTTTCCGCATTGATGCAGAGTCGTCTACCGCTAATATTCTTGCCATTTAAAAAATCCCCCACTCATTTCTATTTGTTAACTATTAAGCCCTAATGATTTAGTTAAACCTGTTAAACGTGCAGCTTCGATAACAACATCACTTTGTTGTTCCCACTCAACAGAAATTTCATTTTCTTTTGCATGATTCATAAAACTGACTAAAACTTGTAGGCAACTCGTATCAATTCGTGTCAAATCAGAGGTTAAAAATTTTACCGCGCCTTTTATTTCGACATTATCTTTAAGTTGAGAGTGAAGCTTTGCTGCAAATGAAATATCAAGCGTCTCGCCAAAATCAATACTTACTATATCGGACATTGAATTCTTACCTTCAAGTAATTAAAACATTTGAACCCTATATCATTTCTTTAATAAGGTTTTCATGTAATCAGGTATATCTATGGGCAGTTTATCGTCCAAAAATCTGTAAGCTTTAATCCTTTTTTCTTTTATTTATAAACTTAATAGTTTGTAACAATTTACAAGATGGCAAGATAATCACGCATAAATATCAAGTAAACTATCGCTAACGATTTTATTGCTCGCTACGCCATCGTTTTCTTCAAACAGGGTCTCTTCAGCATCTTTAAACACCTCAAAACTACCTTGTTCAGCTAATTGCTCTTGTTGTTTAAAGGATTCTTGTTGAACATTAACATCGCCAAGTGATAAGCCACTTTCTTCAAACATTTCTCTTAATTTTGGCACCGAGGTTTCTAATGCTTCACGAACCTGGGAGTGAGGACTGGTAATATGTACTGTTGCCACATCATTAGTCACCTTTATTTTTATATCTAATGTGCCTAATTCAGGTGGATCTAAGCGTATTTCTGCTGCTTGAATATTTTGACCCACCAGCATTTGTAAGCGTGATCCAAGGTTTGATTCCCATGCATTTTGTCCTAAATTAAGTGGAGCAGCCTGTGCCTGACTGGTAGCAGCTTGTACCGCTGTACCGAAGCCAACTGCAGCTAAACCTTGATGTGTGGTTGATGTCGGTAGCTGAGAAATGGGCGCAATCTCGTCCATATTTATTGCTAATGCTTCTGCACTTTCTGGATTAAATTGAGCAGTATTTAACTGAGGAGTAACAACATGAGTTGCTGTAGATACACCTGCCGGTATAGTGGCTCCTTTATTCTGCATCGCTAAATCTTGTGATAACGGCTGATTAAGCAAAGAAGAATTCGCTGTGGATGCCTGTAACGGTTTACCTTGTTGTTCTAACAAAGCCTCCGACTTCAGGCTGCCAGTACCCGACATCGCCATTTCATCGGGTTGTACCTGCATAAAGGCTTGCCAGAATGCTGCGGTATCTTCCTGCGGCAATGGATTGCCAGCAGTAACTAACTCTTGCGGCAATTCAGCGTTAAACAAGCCGCCCATATTTTGATTCATTTGTTGCTCTGTCGTTACCGGCTCGGCTGCAACATAGCTTGCAAACATAGCGTTAAACCCTGATGGATCATCGACTGACACTGCTGCTGCAGCTTGTCCACTGGCTGCAGAACCTGATTGTGGAGATGTTGCAACCGCCGCGGCTGTAGCAATTTGTATTGATTCACTCATGACATCCTCGCATATTAAATCTATCCACCAGGATAAATTGCAAGGCCTATGCCAAATGAGTCGAAGTTATTTGTGGGTTGTTATTTTGACTTATTTTTATGCCAAAAACTGTTTGAAACAAATTCATCAGAGCGGCGCTGTTCTTGCCGGTTACGTGTTTGTTGTTCCTGTTTTTGGTATCGCGTCATCACTTTTTCCAGTACCTGTGATTTTTGACGTTCAACTGTCCACTCTACCCGCTTTGAATTACAGGCTTCAGTAATACGAAGTAGATGTTTTTTTTGTTCAGAAATTGCTGTTTCAAGCTGTGATATAAAGCTTTGATAACTTTGAGCTTGTATCACACTCATGCCCTTTTCGGCTTGTTGCGTAAAGCGTGTAATATAATCCTGATAATATTTTGTTAATTCTGACAACTTTAGTGTCTGACTTGATAATTCGCGTTGAATTCGTCCCAGAGATTGCGCGGCAACATCTTCTCGTTGTTGTGCAAGATTGTGAATGGGCTTAAAGCGTTCTGATCGTTTTGCTGACATACACTTCCAGATATTTAATTATATAAAAAACTATGTCCCGGCCGGTAACTGCCGAGATTCATGCATAGTTTGCGGAGCACGGGAAAGTCCATCACCATTAACAAACTCCGTTTCATGTGTAGCATGCTGCAATATACCTGCCAGTTGCGCAAAACTGTTTTCCCAACTCACGGCCTCATTTCTATCTTGTTTTAAAAATGCTTGTTGGCTAGTGTGCAGACGTATTGCTATATCAATTTGAGGGTTAGAACCTTCTGCATAAGCGCCGACACTAATAAGATCTTTGTTTTGTTGATAGACCGAATATATTTGCCTAAATTTTTGTGCCGCAACAATATGCTCTTCAGAAACAACGGCATTCATTGCACGGCTAATAGAGGCTTCAACATCAATCGCAGGGTAATGTCCACTTTCTGCCAGTTCTCTGGATAAAGTAATATGACCATCAAGAATCGCCCGTGCACTGTCTGCAATAGGATCCTGTTGATCATCACCTTCTGTTAAAACGGTATAAAATGCCGTAATTGATCCTCCTCCCTCAGCACCATTACCTGCCCGTTCAACCAGCTGGGGAAGTTGAGCAAAAACAGACGGCGGATAGCCTTTTGTTGCCGGTGGCTCACCAATGGCTAAAGCAATTTCCCGTTGTGCTTGTGCAAAGCGGGTTAACGAATCCATTAACAAGAGAACATCTTTTCCTTCATCGCGAAAATGTTCGGCTATACTTGTTGCCTGATAGGCACCATGCATACGCATGACGGGTGGTTGATCGGCTGGCACCGCAACAACAACAGCACGCTGTAAGCCTTCTTCACCTAATATATCTTCAATGAACTCTTTTACTTCCCGGCCACGTTCGCCAATAAGCCCAACCACTATAACGTCTGCTGAAGTGTATTTCGTCATCATACCAAGCAACATACTCTTACCTACGCCACTCCCCGCAAAAAGCCCCATACGTTGGCCACGACCAACACTAAATAAGCTATTAATTGCCCGTACACCAACATCAAGAGGTGCATTAATGGGATTTCTGCTTAACGGATTTATAGGTTCTCCTGTTAATGCACGCCGTTCATTTGTAACCAGGGGGCCTTTATCGTCAATCGGTATGCCACGACCATCAAGCACACGTCCAAGCAAGGCATCACCGACGTGTGCTTCGTAAATTTGATGTGTAGGAATCACCATTGCATCGGGATGAATGCCACGAATATTACCAGTCGGCATTAAGAAAAGTTTCTCACCGGAAAAACCAACCACCTCTGCTTCAACAGGTTTAGTGTTTTGACTTTTAACCAAACAACGCGAACCGATAACGGCCTGGCAACCGACGGCTTCAAGCGTTAACCCTACCATGCGATTCAACCGACCTTCTACGACAACAGGGTCAACCTGATCAATACGTGAGTGAATCTGTTTAAGTTGATTTTTCCAGATATGGTTATGTGTAGCATAATGCGGATTAGCCATCAGACTCACGCTCTCCACCTAATAGGGTGGTAATAACACGATTTAAACGTGCTTCTACCGTTGCATCAATGCGAGAATTTTCACTGGTAAGAATGCAACCTCCACGTGAAACCATGGGATCCTCAACTAACTTCCAACGTAATTCATCCGAGTCATCATCCTGACCTAAGGAAAAGGCATTACGAATTAAGTCAGAATCATCCGGATGTACATTCAATGTTATTTTACGTGTACTGGCCGGTAAAGCAGTCATCGCTTCGCGTACTATGCCGACTATCTCACCTTGTTCAGTATGCAGCTCTCGCCTAACAACTTGCTTTGCAACAACCATCGATAAATCAGCAAGTTGTTGCACAATTTCATCATCAATATCTTTTAAAGGTTCACTTAACAGCTCAATAATCGAACTAAGTGCATGACTATTAGTGGTTAATTCCTGTTTTTTTTCTTCATAAGCTTTTTTTTCTCCGGTTTTATAACCAGCACTATAACCTTCTTCATAAGCTTGTTTTTGTAATAGTTCTAACTTTTCTGCAGTTGTACCATGTAATGAAATATCAGCGTGACTTACTTTAGGCAGCTGCCAGCGTTCATATGCAGTCACGTCTGCATCAGACATACTCTTCACCTCCACCGCCACCGCCCAGATCAATCTCACCTGAATCGGCCATACGTCTTGCAATCGTCAATATTTCTTTTTGTGCAGCTTCTACGTCACTGACCTTAACAGGACCTTTTGCTTCCAGATCATCACGTAACATTTCTGCAGCACGTTTAGACATATTTTTAAGGATTTTTTCTTTAACTTCATTATCAGCACCTTTCAATGCAACAATTAAATTTTCTGAAGAAACTTCACGCAGTAATGATTGAATACCACGATCATCCACATCGACTAAATTTTCAAATACAAACATAAGATCCTGGATGCCATCACCAATCTCTTCATCCATTTGTTTTAAGCTTTCCATTAGAGGCGCTTCGAAGGAGGAATCCATAAAATTAAGTAAATTAGCTGCTGTTTTTAAGCCACCAACACCGGATGACTTAATTGAATCAGAATTTCCGGCAAATTGTTTCTCTAACATTTCATCCAGTTCATATAGCGCACTCGGCTGTATACCATCAAGTGTTGCTATTCGCAGCAACACATCTGTTCGCATATTTTCAGGTAACGCCTGCATAACGGCAGCCCCCTGGTCGCTTTCTAAGTAAGAAAGGATAATAGCGATAATTTGCGGATGTTCTAGTCGAATAATTTCCGCAATGGCACGTGGTTCCATCCATTTTAAGGTTTCTAAGCCTTTGGCATTATGCCCCATTAATATGCGATCTATAATGCCACCGGCTTTATCTTCACCTAATGCAGATATTAATACACTACGCAAATAGTCTTCATTACCGACCCCAAGTTCAGTTTGACTGCCTATATCATCATGAAAATCAATTAACACACCATCTAACATTTCACGGCTGACATTAGACATTGCTGCCATGGCTTCACCAATTTTCTGCACATCTTTTGGCCCCATCAGCTTTAACACTTCTGCTGCTTCCTGATCACCAAGACTACGTAATAAGATCGCAGCCTTTTCCAGTCCTGAAAATTTTTCTTTAGTCTTTTCTTCTTCTTTCATATTTAAGTGGCTTTAACTATTTTTCCATCCAGTTTTTAACTACTTGCATGACCAGCTTGGGTTCTTGCGAAGCAATTGATTGTGCAAGCTGTAAATTTTCTTCATAGCTGGCTTCTTGCGCAATACGTTTTTTCTCATCTGGATCTGTTAAGCTTAGTTGATCTTCCTCTAAATCGTCACCATTTTCAGAAATAACTTTTGTTACCGCAGGTATCACCGATAAATTTTTCATCATCGGTTTTAGCACACCAAAAATAACAAATAATACAGCCAGTGCACCCAATGCTTGTTTAACGACATCCCAAACCCATGCCTGTTCATAAATCGCCTGCTCAGGCAGAGCTTCAATTTCAACTTTTGTAAAGGGCACATTAATAACATTGACTGAGTCACCACGTAACACACTAAAACCAACCGTTTCTCTAACTAACTCGGTGATACGATCTAACTCTTGCTGTGTATATGGTGTTGCCGATACTGTTTTAACAGCTTCAGCCACCGCACCTTCTGCAACTGGTTCTGCAGCAGCGGCGGGATCTGCGGCAGTAATAACTGTTTTATCGTTTAATACTACAGCAACTGATAAACGCTTAATAGAACCAGCACGATGTCGAGTGTGACTAATCGTCTTATCCAGTTCGTAATTTTTTGTACTACGACGACTGCTTCTATTGGCTCCTTCTTTTGTAACAGCACCGCCCTGTTGATTAGCTTGTTCTGGTGCATTTGCATTCGCCGGTGGTTGATTCGTTAAAGCTCCGGGAATACCACCCTGACTTGCACCTTTAGATTGTTCTTCAGTGCTTTGTTCACTTCTGACAGCAGGTAAATCAGGGTTAAACGTTTCTTCGGTTGATTCAGTTTGGGTGAAATCAACTTCAGCTGTAACTTGTGCACGCACATTGCCTAAACCAACTATGGGGTTCAACATGCGCTCAATTCGACGTACAAATGTTTCTTCAATATTGCGGGTGTAATCAAGTTGTGAGGTCGACAACCCCATCATTTCAGATGATTTTGAATTTGATAACAAGCCTCCCTGGTCATCAACTATTGTTACCTGACTCGCTTTAAGACTCGCAATACTTGATGCGACAAGATTCGTAATTGCAGATATTTGGTTTTTTTCAATATTGTGGCCAGGTACCATACTGACAAAAACAGAAGCTGATGCTTCCCGTTTATTACGAATAAAAGCCGATTCTTTAGGCAGGGCTAAATGTACACGAGCAGATTTAATAGAACGCATGGAAGCTATCGTTCTCGCTAACTCACCTTCTAATGCACGTTGATAACGTGCTTTTTGTAAAAAAGAACTTGTGCCAAAACCTTCATCTTTATTTACAACTTCAAAGCCATGACCAACATTAAGCGTTAAGTTTTCAGCTGCGAGTTTTAATTTAGCCTCATTTAATTTACTGGATTCAACCATCACTGTACCATTACTGGCATCAACGTTATATCGAATATTATTTCTGTCTAAAACAGAAAGAACATCGGTTAATGTTTGCCCGGAATGTTGACCCGGCAGCATTGTATAATTTGGCGTATTCATCCACAAAACGACGGCTATTGCTAACGCAATACTGGCAGATAAACCAATTAATAAGCCAAGCTGTCTAACAATAGGCAATGTTGTCATTCCCTGAAAAGGGACACTAACTGTTTCAGCCTTTACTAAATCCATATTATTCTCACGTTATCGTATTGTTATTGTTAAACCTGCATATTCATAATTTCCTGGTATGCATTCACCAGTTTATTTCTCACCTGTAACATCGCCTGAAAAGATACATTAGATTTTTGCAACGCTACCATAAGCTCCGACACTTCGACATTAGGATCTCCCGCCTGAAAAGCATCAGCCAATTTAGCAGAATTCATCTGGGCCTCATTTACCTTGTCAATAGATTGTTTCAGCATAGCGGAAAAATCTGCACCACCTTCAGCAGGACTTGTTTCGGCAGATTTTCCCTGAGCTTGCGCAGCCATTGCACGCATTTGCATCAATAACGTATCAGGATTAATTGAATTGCTCATTTATAAATACCTTTTATTAAACTTTATTTAGTTAAATTTTTAGCATACTGATGATTTCTGACTTCCTGAATCAGGAACAACAATGCCTGCATCACGCATACGTGCCAGTTTATAACGTAAGGTACGCTGACTAATCCCTAATTTTTCTGCCGTCATCTTACGACTGCCTTTAGCGGCTTTAATGGCTCCTAAAATTAAATTCCATTCTCGTTGTTTAAGGTCGCCATTTAGTGATTCAATATTTTCATCAGATGAAACTTTATTAATATCAGGAATAACTTCACCCTGTTCATCTTTTTCTACTTTCACCCTGGCTGTAGCCACTCTGGCTGCTTCAAAATGAATATCATCCGCTAATATTTCTTCTCCCGATTGAAGAATAAGTGCTCGCTGCATTACATTTTCTAATTCCCGTACATTACCTGGCCAGTTATAGGCTATTAATTTTTCTTCTGCTTCCTGCCCAATATGAGGAATTGCACGATGAGAATTTAAGGCGTGTTTTTCCAGTAGTTTTTTTGCTAATGGAAGAATATCGCCAATACGCTCACTCAATGGCAATAAATGCAACGGAAATACATTTAAACGGTAATACAGATCTTCACGAAACTTGCCTTCAGCGACAACTTCTTTCATATCTCTGTTCGATGTTGCCAGTACTCTGACATCAAGCTCAACAATTTTATTACCACCGAGACGTTCAACTTCTTTTTCCTGTAATACACGTAATAATTTCGCCTGCAGTGAAATATCCATTTCAGATATTTCATCCAGCAAAATCGTACCACCCTGTGCCTGTTCAAATTTACCCGGACTGGCTTTATACGCACCGGTATACGCGCCTTTTTCATAGCCAAATAATGTCGCTTCAAGCATATTCTCGGGGATAGCAGCACAGTTAATGGCAACAAAAGGCTGTGATGAACGTGATGAGTTTTTATGAATAAAGCTTGCTAATACTTCCTTGCCGGTACCACTCTCTCCTGTGATCATGATAGAAGCATCACTATCTGCCACACGTTTTGCCATCACAGCCAATTCACTTGAAGCGCTGTCAACTGAAACCATATCTGTATCATTATTCGCTATACCGACATAACGCGATACCATGTTAATTAATACTTCTGCCTCAAAAGGTTTTACCATGTAATCAACCGCACCATCACGCATTGCATCAACGGCTTGCTCTATCGTTCCATATGCTGTCATTAAAATCACAGGGATATCAGGGTAAAGAGCCTTAGCTTTTTTTAATAAAACATCACCTTTCATTTGAGGCATATTAATATCGCTAACAATTAAGCTAACGCTATGCTCTTCAAGTTCTGCTAACGCCGTTCGCCCATTATCGGCTGATATAACCTTGTAACCTGCTGTTATTAAAGTATCTTGTAATGCTTCAGCTAATGCTTGATCATCTTCAACCACTAAAACCGTTGAACCATTCATAACGTTCTCCTCTTAGCTATTTGCTATATTCAATTCGTTTAAATCCGCATCATTTTCAGCTTGTGTATCTTGCTGATTTTCAAGCGGTAAAATAACTTTAAAAGTGCAGCCTTTATTTTTAACTGATTCATACACCACATCACCACCATGTGCTTTCGCAACAGCCTTCACGACTGACAAGCCAAGCCCGGTTCCCTGCGTTCTGGTAGTATAAAAAGGATCAAAGATTTGCTGTTCTAACTCAGCAGGAATACCCGGACCATTATCTTTTAGTGAAATAAAAATATGACTATCATCTTTATCAATACTGACTTCAATACTTGCATGTTCGCTGTCTGAGTGACTACTTTCTTTCATCGCTTGTATCGCGTTCATAGCCAGATTTGATAGTGCGCTTAACAGCATTTGCCTGTTACCATAGATAACCAAATCTGTATTGATGTCTTTTTGAACAAAATGCGTGTGTGTTATTTCAAGCTGAGCTTCTAACCCCTGATGTAACTCATTCAGTAATGATTGAGAACTAAAAAACTCTTCTCCTACTGTACCTTCCCGTGAATACATCAGCATATCTTCAATAAGCTGTTCTAAGTGGCGTAAACGTGAGGTCATTTTTTCTGTTAAATCAAAACGCTCAACATCTGACAAAATTTGACGCTTTAATTTTGCAACATAGAGTAAGGCTGATGATAAAGGTGTTCTGATTTGATGAGCTAATGAAGCCGCCATTTTCCCCATTGCCGCAAGTCGCTGTTGTTGTCCTATACGATCCTGTAAATAACGTATCTCGGTAACATCGGTAATCAATAATATTTGCCCTGGTTCGGAACCCAGCGGACAGGTTGATATATTTACCTTACGTCCATCCACTAATGAAATATCATGACCATCATCACTACGTGGTAAAAAAGCACGCTTTATTATCTTGCCCCAGGGTAAGCCAAGTAAGGGTTGCCCCAGCAAGCGTTCTGCCGCAGGATTATGTTCCTGTACTTTACCTTCGCTATCGATAACAACTACACCACCCGGTAGGGCATGTAAAAGGCTGGCTAAACGACTGGCAACACGTTCTTTTTCTGTTAATTCCTTTATCCGTTCATCTTGTTCTGTTTCCAGCGCCGTTGTTAAGCCAGCAACGCGCACTTCTAATTGCTTATATGATTCTGTAAGTTGTGCCGAAAGCTGGTTAAAAGCACCAAAAGCATCTTGTAGTTCCTGAGCTTGCATTGGAAATGGCACGTTATCTTGCTCGCTTTGATAAACAGTTTGTGGTGATTGTTTCATCATTAATACTCACTAATTCAATATAATGAAATGCTATGAAGACTAAGAGTATCAAGAGCAAGAACTGCGCCAAAAATTGAAATTCTTTATTATCAATGAGTTACAAACATAATGATTTTATACAGTCAAATTGCCGTCACTCTAAATAATGAGGTTCGCGTTACGCGTTAAAATTTTGAATAGTTAGAACAGAAAAAATGAGGGGGGAAATAAACGTTATTGTGAGTTAAGACGCATTTGCAATACGTTGTAAACCATATTTACGCATTTTTTCTACTAATGTGGTACGGCGCATATTTAAACGTTTTGCTGCGTGTGCAACAACACCGTTGGCTTCACTTAACGCCTGCTTTATCAAACTTGATTCTAAATTCAATAAGTGTGCCTTAAGATCAATACCCTCTTCAGGAAGCACATCATTGGATTTTTCTACAATATGTGAATTGATTCCAGCCTGAGCCTCTTCTGCAGTATCTTTCGTAGCTGGCGACGAGGTATTTATCGCAACATCAATACCCTTTCGATATTTTTCGGGTAAATCCTGCACATCTACCACATCATTAGGGAACATGATCAATAGACGCTCAGCCAAATTAGAAAGTTCTCGCACATTTCCTGGCCAGTGGTATTGCTGTAAAGAAGCAACGGCTGCAGGTGTTAATCGTACCGAACCCCGTTTATTATTTTCCATGCGCACAATCAGCTCTTCGAGCAACAAAGGAATATCTTCTACACGCTCAGCAAGTGAAGGCATTTCAATCGGAAAAACATTTAAGCGATAAAATAAATCTTCCCGAAAACGCCCTTCTGCAATTTCATGCTCTAAATTACGATGCGTTGCGGCAATAATGCGCACATTTGAATCAATGCTTTTATTACTTCCAACACGCTCAAATACACGCTCCTGAATAACGCGTAATAATTTCACCTGCATAGCAAGAGGAATATCACCAATTTCATCTAAAAATAACGTTCCGCCATTGGCGAGCTCAAAACGCCCCTGTCGGGCACTAATAGCACCGGTAAAAGCGCCTTTTTCATGGCCAAAGAGCTCACTCTCAAGCAGCTCGGCAGGAATCGCACCACAGTTTATCGGCACAAAAGGTTTGTCTCTGCGATCAGAGTGGTAATGCAGATTACGTGCAACCACTTCTTTGCCTGTACCAGAGTCACCTAAAACAAGCACATTTGCACCGCTATCAGCGACCTGCTCAATTAACTGTCTTACCTTCGCAATGGGTTGACTAATACCGATGAGACTACGAAATAAAATAGAAGAGCGTGACTCACCTGAACTGCACTCTAAATAAAACATTTTTATATTTTGTAATGCAATACTCAGTTTTTTAAGGGTAGGAGGAAAACAAAGGGTGTCTGTAACAAGTGAATCCAAATCAGAGTTTAATTCATTGTCAGAAAACAAAAGAACAGGAACTCGCTGGTTATATTTTTGCTGGACTTGTTCTAAGTGAGTACGTGTTTTATTTTCGTTACTATTTTGTCCAAGAACAATAAAATAAGGCTCTTCATTAATACTGCCATCATCTATTGAATCAGAGAAAATAATTGAACCATATTCTATGAAATCAAAAATAGCTTTTATTTTAACGCGAGAATCGATGTTTTGCTCTATCACCAAAATATTTTTATCTTTAACCGCGCCCAAATCCATAAAAAACCTCTCTAAATACAACTCATAGATGATATATGCAAACGACTTTATAAATCAAGATATTAGACATCGCTTTATCTCATGTCAAAATATTGGCAGCGATTAAAGAAGGATTTTGTTAAAATTTACGAAGATGTAACAATTGAATCACAAAAGAAAGAAAATTATCAGTGCATTTTAATATAAAAATACACATTCACTTTATTACTAAACAATAATAATATGAAATTATGTTTTTAGATAAGCATTAACTGCACGCTTCCCTTTACCCAGTTCATTAATTTGAGATGCCATGCCCTGTAATTCTAACTCACCTTTAATGATAACTTCAGCATCCAGCTGCATAACCTCTTGTAAGATAGATGTCATTGCCGGTAGGGCATCATCAATATCCGGGTGAGAAAATAACTCTTGCATGGTTTTATGGCGTTTCACCTCAAGCTCTTGTGCAGCTTGCCATTCGTGCTGCTGAGCTAATTCTGCAATTTTTTTGCTCAGACGTAAAGCAACCTCAGCATAATGTTGTGGCAATATATATTTAATATTTTTCATAAAACTTAATTTTTATTTTGCATGCTATTCCATGTTTTTTCATCAAGATTCGACGGAACCTGCTGCCATGAATTTTTAACTGATGCCATTAAAGATGAAACTTCATCTAATATATCGGGGTTATTTTCTACATTCGCTCGTGCAAGCCGGCGGGTCATATAATCATAAAGATCGTCGAGATTTTGCGCAATTTCGCCGCCTTTTTCCAGATCTAAACTTGCACGTAAACCATCAACAATTGATATTGCCCAGCTGATATGCCCACCCTTTTCAGAGATATTACCGCGTTCCATAAAGCCTTTCGCAAAGGCTATTTTTTCCAGGGCACCGTCCATCAACATTTCAATTAAACGGTGCGGGCTTGCTGCTTCTACACTAGATGAAATACCTACGCGATTATATTGTTGTACTGCTTTGTGCATTTTGGCCATATTCATACTTTCACTCCTGCGCTCTCGCACATCATTTAATTATGCAGATAATATGCACTACAATAAGTTATTTGTTTCCTGCAGCCCCTGGTAGAGCCGACAATTTTTCTGACAGGAAACTACTTGTTGAGCGCATCTTACCCAACATAGCGTCCAGATTTGAAAATTGCTTTAGGTATCTTTGCTCAGAAACTTCAAGTTTTCTCACTAAATCATCTCTTTGCTTATTAATTGACTTTATATTTGCGTTAAAGCCATCAATTCTCGCATCAACTAAACCATCATTTTCTAAAAAACTTTCCATTAAATTGTCTAAAGTTGAAGCAATGCCATTTGTCACAGTAAGATTGCCTCGCTTACCTGTATTAGTACCACTGACTTCAAGCACGATACCGCTCAGGTCTCCTTCTAAATTAAGTTTATTGCCCACGCCGGTTATAGTGGCACTGCCTATGTTTGCAGTTAAATCAGTACCTGCCTGGCCCTGCCCCATTGGCATGCCGGCAAGAAAATATAAGTAACGGCTCATTGACTTAACCGCAACATTAGATTGTGAACCCACACTGTTTGACGTTATTTTTAATGTATTGTTAATGTAATCAACCGTAACCGACTTTCCTTCACGCTGGAGATGAACATCGCGATTAATCACGCCTTCCAGGGCAGCTGCAAACTCTTTTCCTGAGGCAAACTTCTGTGGCTGCATATTTAATTCAGATGTTGTTGTACCATCAATAATCATAGAAAAGGTTCGGGCAAACCCGGTGATCTCGTCAGGAAAGCTGCTCAATGTTTCACCAATATAGAATCCACTACGCGGTAAATCTTCTATCGACATGTCGTAGATACCATTTACAGCCGGCACCTTGTCGCTTACAACTTTCAACCGTGGATCAGAGCTTGATACCGCAGCGGAAAACAGGTGCGCAATTTCATCAGGATAGTCGGTAAGGGATCTCTCAAGTTTTACGTTATCCAGTCTTAATGCCCCGTCTAAATTGCTATCAATACCAATTGCCGAAAGAGAGGTTAAGTGTTTATTAATGTCATTAAATGAGCTTGAAAGTAATCGTCGGGTTTGATTAACAATGCCACGAATTGAGGCATCGCCGGAAAGGGGCCCGGCTTGTTGAGTTTCAGCATTATAACCCGTTAAAGAATTAGCTATACCTATTAACTCATTGTAGTTAGCAACAAAACTTTCTATAGATTGTTTTACACCCGAAATATCTTTTTCAATGTTAAATGACTCAAAGCCTTCCTTTGTCGTTTTATTGAGCTCTAAAGTAACGCCAGGAATGTTATCGCTAACCGTATTTGTTGCATTCGAAATACTAATGCCATCGATACTAAATACGGCGTTCTTTGCATCAGTAATTATTTCAAGATTTTTTCCTGCTGCAATGCCACTTCCTTCGTCAGCTGTCGCAACCGGGTTATAGGCTAAAAAAGACAAACCCAATAAATCTCGGTTCTCTTTATCATGGTCATCGACCGAAATACGTAAACTATTTTCAGTTCCTGTTTTCTCAGCGTTCAGAATAAGACGATAACCGGTGCCATCGTTAATAATGCTTGCCTTAGCACCAAGATCTGCCGCATTAATCGCGAGTTGAATATCCCGTAAAGAACCATTGCCTTCTTCTATTTCAATTTTTGTTGAGGGAAGAGAGGTATTTAAATCAAAAGTATTTGAGGCGCGATTGACTTCACCAAATTCAATCGTGATAGTGCCTGAACCAATATGTTCGATCTCCGACCCATAGGCGGCTGATTTTAATTTTTGAGACTGAGCCAGTTGTGATATTTCAAGCTCGTATGAACCGATTGCAGCATTATCTGTTGTGCTGACCGTAAATATTTCTTCATCCGATGAGGTCGCACTGATTGCTTTAAACGCATCCGTTTTACGTAACGGAGCAAGAGAGGATTGAAAGTCTAGCAAGGCGCCTTTAAATGTGCCCATTGCAGTTAAACCTTCCTGAACCTTTACTTCTTTTTGATCGAGTCGGGAACTTACAGGTGTGCCTTCTGCTGCAACAAGTTGATCAACAAGATTGCGGACATCTAATCCCGAACCTGAATTTGTTGCCGTTATTGTGGGCATTACCTACCTCATTCTTCAACATCCGTAAACACATTACGAAAACCAATAAGAGACCGGCTATGTTTCCATAACCGATCTTTGTTATTGAAGAA
>Ga0316208_1000640_pt1 | contig 39358 bp, 42 predicted proteins | sample 3monopyrite_MG_FD_204944 | JGI IMG/M metagenome (GOLD analysis project Ga0316208, IMG submission 204944) | Microbial mat bacterial communities from mineral coupon in-situ incubated in ocean water Damariscotta River, Maine, United States -... | ecosystem: Environmental > Aquatic > Marine >...
ATGCCTGCCGACTCGGCGTCCTTATGGGGTGTAGGGTTGGCGCTGAGTGCTGATTTGGTGGGCTATCGGAGCGAGTGCTTGTTCCTGCGCTCCTCAGGTGCCGAGGCACGCTTCGTCGCTTGGAACGACGCCCTCGCACCGATATGCCTGCCGACTCGGCGTCCTTATGGGGTGTAGGGTTGGCGCTGAGTGCTGATTTGGTGGGCTATCGGAGCGAGTGCTTGTTCCTGCGCTCCTCAGGTGCCGAGGCACGCTTCGTCGCTTGGAACGGCGCCCTCGCACCGATATGCCTGCCGACTCGGCGTCCTTATGGGGTGTAGGGTTGGCGCTGAGTGCTGATTTGGTGGGCTATCGGAGCGAGTGCTTGTTCCTGCGCTCCTCAGGTGCCGAGGGACGCTTCGTCGCTTGGAACGGCGCCCTCGCACCGATATGCCTGCCGACTCGGCGTCCTTATGGGGTGTAGGGTTGGCGCTGAGTGCTGATTTGGTGGGCTATCGGAGCGAGTGCTTGTTCCTTCGCTCCTCAGGTGCCGAGGGACGCTTCGTCGCTTGGAACGGCGCCCTCGCACGGGGTGCCTGCCGATCCCGCCCCTCTGAGGGGTTGTGCGGCTCTGCCTATCGGTCGGAGTGCTTGTTCCTTCGCTCCTCAGGTGCCGAGGCATGCTTCGTCGCTTGGAACGGCGCCCTCGCACGGGGTGCCTGCCGATCCCGCCCCTCTGAGGGGTTGTGCGGCTCTGCCTATCGGTCGGAGTGCTTGTTCCTTCGCTCCTCAGGTGCCGAGGGACGCTTCGTCGCTTGGAACGGCGCCCTCGCACGGGGTGCCTGCCGATCCCGCCCCTCTGAGGGGTTGTGGGATTGGTGGTTTGTGCGGGTGGTACCGTTGGGGTCAGACCCGGATAGTGCCAGGGCTCAGGGCTGATTGGTCTCTGACACATCGTCACGGACCAAGCCCGTGTCGTCCGCCAGAGCGACCGCGACAGCCAGGTCGGGGTTGACCATGGCTGTGCCGGGCAGCGGGGCGCCCGCCTGGGTCCAGCTCGCTGCAGCGAGGAGAACCGCTGAGAGGGCTATGAGAGCGGCGGTATCGAGGAAGGCGAGGGGGCGGATACGGGTCATGTTCATCTCCTTGCCGACGGAATCACGCTGTGAACCAATGCAGGGACCGTGCCACTTGAAGTGGTGCCGGGGCCGCGCTCTGTAAACGGCCTCCCGTGGGTTTCCTTACGGCGGAAATCCGAGATTCTGTAGATCGGCGATCTCGGATCTGTGGAAGGGCCAGGCCTCGTACCTGTCTCCACCCCCATCCGATTCGACCGGATATCAGGTCCTCATGGCACCCAACTACATCACCCTGCTCGGCCTCGATCACCTCACCCGGGAGATCCAGTGGCTGGAGAAGGAGGAGAGGCCGAGGATTGTCGCCGAAGTGGCCTACGCGGCCTCACTGGGCGACCGCTCGGACAATGCCGAGTACCGGTACGGCAAGGCCCGCCTGCGCAAGATCGACAGCCGTCGCCGCTACCTGATGGGGCGCTTCGAGAAGGCCAGGCCCGTCGATACAGGGAAGCTATCCGGGACGGTCGTGAACTTCGGGGCGACGGTGGTGCTCGCGGATGAAGAGGGCGAAGAGAAGACCTGGAAGATCTACGGCGAGGATGAGGTGGATGTCGCTCGCGGCATCCTGTCATGGCGTAGCCCCATCGCCCAGGCGATCATGGGCAAAGAGGCCGGCGATGCGGTGAGCTTTCGGGCCCCGGGTGGGGTCCGGGAGATCGAGATCGTCGAGGTCCGCTACGAAGCTCAACCCGATCCCCCCGAGGAGATCGAGTTTCGGCTGTGATCAGCTGCGGATGGAGGGCTCGGCGGGCACGGGCTCGTCGGCCTCATCGGGCCGTGGAGCGACCAGGGGCAGCACGAGCAGACAGGCCAGGCCGGCGATGCAGTCGAGGACGAGGGTGCTGGGGTAACCCCACCGCTCGACGGAGACGCCCTGCCAGGCGGCAGAGTAGCTGTTCGCGAGGTTGGCGCCGGCCATATAGGCGGTGAACTGGGTGGCGGCGACGGCGGGTGTGCACACGCTCATGAAGATGGCCATGCGGGTGCCATAGGTGAGCCCGTTCGCAAATCCGTAGGCGATGGTGCCGTACCAGAACACCTGAATGAGGCTGTCGGGAGCGACCCGAGGCGTGGCGCCTGGCGGTACGGCGTCGATCCACCCGACCGCCTGCATCTGCCAAGCGAGGGCGGCGGTGGGGAGCAGGGTGAGCAGCACATAGCCAGCCAGGGTGCGCCGGTGACCGAGTCGATCGGAGACCCACCCACCCAACACGGAGCCCGCGGCGGCAGAGAGCGCTCCGAGCAGGCCGAGGGTGGCGATATCGGAGTCGGTGAGGCCGACCTCGACAGCGAGGGCGGTCTGGAGCGCGAGGCCCATGGCCATGGCGCTCGCGGGGAGCAGCGCGAGCACGACGGCGGCGATGGAGCGCCCGGAGCCCAGGATGGCGGCCCCGGCGGTGCGGATGTACTCCCAGATGGCGCTGAACACCTCGGATAGGCTGGCGCCGGACACCGGTGGACCGGTGTCGCCCTCGTCGATGAACAGGGCTGAGATGAGCCACACTGCCGCGACCAGCCCGGCCACAGCATAGAAGGTAGGCTGCAGAGAGCCCGCGGCGCCGGCCACATAGAGCATTCCCGACCCGCCGAGTGCCTGCCCGAGGTAGGCGCCCGCGAACATGAGCCCGTTGCCGAGACCGCGCTCCTCTTCTTTGAGCCGGGAGACCGCCAAGGCGTCGATGGCCACATCCTGGAGAGCAGAGACCCCGCTGCCAAGCACCATCACGGCGGTGAAGGTGCTGAGGTTGGTGGAATAGTCGATGGTAGAGGCGACGAGCAGGGTGAGGATGAGGATGGCTTGGGCGAACAGGATCCAGCCCCGTCGATGACCGAGCCTGCGGCTGCCGAGCAGATCGACGATGGGGCCGAAGGCCCACTTGATGGCCCAAGGAGCGTACAGAGCGGCGATGAACGCGCCCATCTCGTCGACACCCAGGCCACCGCGTCGCATATACACAGCGATGGCGCTGGCAGCGAAGCCCAGGGGTAGCCCTTCGGTGACGTAGAGCAGGAAGAAGGCGGTCAGCCGACCCCATTTTGTGGCGAGCAGGTTCACGGCGGGGTTGTACACGATGTCGCTGGGGTTTGTTGCACTCGCTATGGGTAGGGTGAGGTGATGATGCTCTCTGTACTGCTGCTGCTCGCCTGTGGCGCGCCCTCCCAACCCGTCGTTCCGGTGGTCGACGCGCCCCCCGCGGCCGCCTCGACTGCCGAGACCGAGGCGGTGATGTTTCCGGTCGGCACGGCCTGTTCACCGGTTCCCGATGGCGCGCCCACTACGGTGGAAGAGGTCCAGGCGGCCTTGATCGCCGCGGGCATCTCCCCGGTCGGTGTCGAGCAGATGCCGGTGTGCAAGGCCTGTAAAACCTGTCCACTCACCGCCTTCTCGGTCACCGTATCCGCGGCGGATGTAGCCCCGACCCAGGCCCTCTCTGCGGGTTGGAAGGAGTAGCGCGATGTCGACGAATCTAGGAGATCTACTGTCTAAGGCGGGGTTTCAGGCTTCGGAGTCCAGCCCGGACGCACCCGAGCCCACCGCTCCCCAAGGCCCTTTGTTCGGTCCCAAGGTGGTGCTGCGGATCAGCCGTGCGGGGCGTCGGGGCAAGACGGTGACGGAGGTCCAGGGGGTGCTGCGTGATCATGCCGATCTGGCCAAGCAGCTCCGCAAGAAGCTCGGTGTGGGCGTCACGGCCGAGGCCGAGCTGCTGATCGTTCAGGGCGACCAGCGAAAGCGGCTCGAGCCGATGCTCGCCGAGCAGGGCGCGAAGAAGATCGTTCTGTCCTGATCAGGGGCTCTCGACCGCCCCGAGGCTGGGCGGGTCGGCCCAGCAGGCTCCGTTGTAGTCTCCTACGGTATCGACCCCGGTGAGACCGGCCCCGATGGCGGGGCTGCCCGCTGCGAGGGAGCCATCGGCCTGGAGTAGAGGATCGCTGCCCGCGATCAGTCCGGACACGGTTCCCGGTAGGTTTGGTGCCGAGGCGCCCGGGTTGTCCGATGCATAGAACAGGTTGCTGTCCCAGGTGAAGGAGGCGGAGTCGGTGTCGCTGCCGATATTCACATCGGTCGAGACCGTGCCCCGCTCGAAGACCACGATATTGTTGCGGATCAGGCCCCCGCGGCTCTGGGCGAAGCTATAGCCGGGACTGCTGCTGGCGGTCTCCTGGAGGATGCGGAAGGTCCAGTTGTCCGGGTTGACGAGGGTGTTCTGGCTGACCTCGCAGTCGACGCAACCCACGAAGGCGATGGGGGCGTTGGAGCCCGTGAACCGGTTGGCGATGGCGCGGATATTCCGAGCCTCGAAGTTCTCGGCGGAGGCATCGAGGGGGGGCCGGAAGAACTGAAATCCGGTGGACCCGCCCATATTCAGGGCGCGTAGACCGGCGTCCTCGAAGAGATTCCAGCGGATCTCGATGTCCTCGCTGCCCCCCTTGCTCTGCACCCCGTTGGAGCCGAGCTCCCGGAAGATGTTGCGCGCGATGAGGCCGCGGTGGCAGCCCACATGGTCGACCGCGGAGCCCCCGCCCCCACAGCGCTCGAAGGTGCTGTTCAGGACCTGGTAGTCGTTGAGCCCAGAGAGCTTGAGGCAGTCCTGGTTGCCGCCGGTGCCGATGTCGTGGATGTACAGATTGTCGAAGATCACGAACTGGGCTGCGGTGGGGTCGGCGTAGTCGCCGCCATCGTCGGTGTTGAGGCCGTTGTTGGTGGCATTGCGGATCTCGAGGTCGTGGACGATGACATAGTTGGGTCGGGAGAGCTGCATCCCCTGGCCGCCCCCATCGAGCACGGGGAGCGCTCCACCGGGGGCTCCTCCGATCCAGATCGGGGCGGAGGCGGTGCCTCGTACCGACCCGAGGTACTGGTCCGGGGTGTAGGTGCCGGGTGCGAGCTGGATGGCCTCGCCGGGGTTCACGTCCTGGACGGCTCGCTCGAGAGTGGCGAAAGGTGCGGCGAGGGTGCCATCACCGGTCGAATCGCTCCCTGCGGGATCGACGTACAGGGTCGCGGTGGGAACGAGGCCATCGGCGAATGTGGGGATGTCGCCGCAGACCTGGGGATCGGTGTCTGTGTCTGCGTCCGCATCGGTGTCGGTGTCGGTGTCGGTGTCTGCGTCCGCATCGGTGTCGGTGTCGGTGTCGGTGTCGGCGTCGGCATCGGTGTCGGTGTCTGCGTCGGCGTCGGTGTCGGTGTCTGCGTCCGTATCGGTGTCGGTATCCGTATCGGTGTCAGCGTCCGCGTCGGTGTCAGCGTCCGCGTCGGTGTCCGTATCGGTGTCTGTATCGGTGTCGGTATCGGTCTCGACCGGGTCGGTGTCCTTGTTTGGACAGCCGAGCAGGGTCAGTCCGATCAGCGCGCTCCACATCTTCATTGGGCCTCCTCCGCCGGAGGGTACCGCACTACTCCGTGGCGAACACGAAGGAGGGGCGACTATTGGGAGCATCTCCTTCGATTCGTCCGGTGATCACGACCTCTACGCGGGTGTCGGCCTTGAGGTCGAGGGTGTGGCTGGCCTGGAGATTGAACGGATAGCTGCGGAGATAGCCCGCTGCGCCCGAGGTGCTCCTGAGGCGAGCCTTGGCCTGGAGTGTGTGCGACCCGGCCTTCAGGGAGAGCTTGCCGCTTCCGGGCTCGTCTGCGGGCTCCACGCGCTCCCCGTCCACATAGATCTGGAGAGAGAGGAAGGCGTAGTCCTTCAGCTCGTTGACGAAGCGAAACCGCACCTGGGAGGGCAGCGTGTGGGTCTGGGCGACGCGCTCCCGGAGCTGTTGGAGGGCCTTCTGGGTCTGGTCGACGCTCTCCTTGAGGCTGCGGGCGTCGCTCTCCATCGCGTCGATCTCTGCGGCGGTCTGCCCCCACGCGGTGGTGGAGAGGGGCAGGAGGATCAGCAGCAGGCGTGCGGGGAGCATGGGGTGAGCATACATCCGCTTGGCACGGGAGCGAACCATGAAGCGCTGGGATGATCTGCGCCTATTTCTCTCGGTGGCTCGCCACGGCACCCTCGCGGGGGCCGCCTCCGAGCTCGGCTTCAACGCCTCGACCCTACATCGTCGCCTGGCCGAGCTCGAGGGGGATTTCGGGGTGGTGCTGTTCGAGAAGAGCCCTCGGGGGTACCGCCTGAGCACCGCAGGAGAGGCCCTGCTCTCCCGCACCGAAGAGGTGGAGGAGGCGGTGTTTGCAGCCCAGCGTGCGGTGCTCGGGAACGATCAGCAGGTGTCGGGAGAGGTTCGCTTCACCCTGCCCCCGGACCTCATTCCGGCGATCCGGCCCCATCTCAATGCGTTCAGAGCGGTGTGTGGCGGAATCCGGCCCGTGCTGATCGGAGAGGACGCACACCTCGACCTCGGGCGGACCGCTGATATCGCGCTCCGTGCGAGCCAGACCCCTCCGGAGGCCGCTGTGGGGCGGAAGATCGCGACCCTGGGCTGGTGCCGATACACCTCCGCCACCGCCGGGGGAGAGGCGCTCCCCTGGCTCCACTATTCCCAGAGCTGCCAGCTGGCGCCGGTGAAGTGGAGGCGCCAGGTGTTCGGCGCGACCGAGCCGCTGATGCTCGTGAACACGGTGCACTCGATGCATCTGATGCTCCCGGGGACCGGGGCTCAGGCCCTGCTTCCGTGCTTTCTGGGGGACCCCGATCCCCGGCTGCGGCGGGTCTCGGAGCGGATTCCGGCGACCACGACGCTGTGGCTGCTGATCCACGCAGACCTCCGGCGAGCGGCCCGGGTTCGAGCGCTGGTGGACTTCCTGGTGCCGAGACTGCTGGGGGAGCGGGAGCTGTTCGAGGGCTGAGGGGTTGAAGCTCGATGCTTGGCCGGTGAACTCTGTGGCCAGATCGGATTTGCCTCTCCCCGGCGGATACGATTTGTTCGCCTCCCCAGGCACTCAGCCTGACGATCCTACTGGGCCCTCACCGCCAAGGCTCATCCCAACCATGACCCGGACTCCTTCTCTCGCTCTCCTCCTCAACCTGGTGCTCACCGTTGCCTGCAAGGCCCCCGTGACGGATGACTCCGACGCGGACACGGACACGGACTCCGACGCGGACACGGACACTTCGGTCGCTCCGGTGTGCAACAAGTCGGTGAACCGGTCGGCGGTGAACAAGCCTCGGGGGGTGTTCACCTCGGTCCTGACGAGCGGAGCGGTTGGCAATCCCCAGATGCAGGGAGGCTTGATTCGGGTTCCGTGGGCCGAGATCGAGCCTCAGCCCGGTGTCTATGACTTTGCCGCCATCGAGGATCGACTCGCGCTGCTCCCGGCGGGAAGGCAGTGGAGTCTGGGAATCCACGGCGGATATGTCTCGGTCGACGAGAACGATCCGGACCTGTACACCTCCCATACCTATCCAAATGGCACCCCCAGGCCCGAGCTCTCTCTTGAGATGGCGCCTTCGTGGTTGGTCACGGACTACGGGGTCGAGACCTTCTCGATGGAGTTTCGCGGGGTCCCGGTAGAGATGGCGAAGTACTGGGACCCGGCGCTCCAGGATCGCTTGTCGGTGATGCTGGAGGCGGTGGCGACGGAGTACGGCTCCGACCCGAATCTCGCTCTGGTCTACGTGCCGCAGATGACCTCGAATGGGCTGGAGGGGCACTTCAACGGGGTGCCCAACCAGACTCTGCTGACCGCTGCGGGGATCGACCCCAACGCGCCTGATGCCAACGCGTCATTTGGAGCGATCTGGGTTCAGGCCAGCCTCCAGGCCAGCCTCTCGGTGGCGACCGCTTTCGACACCAAGCCCGTAGCGTTCGAGGTGCACGAGCTGCTCGGTGAGGCCACGATCCCCGTTCAGATCATGGATGGCCTGCTCGCCGACCCTGCGTTCGCCGATCGGGCGGGGATCGGGATGTGGTGGATCTCGGGGGATGCCGTCAGCTACCAAACCGACCTCGTCGACGCGATCCGGCTGCCTCCTTCGACCCCTGAGTAGAGCTACAGCGGCTGCAGCTCTTCGCGCAGGGCGTCGGCCTCGGCGGCGGCGCCGGGATCGGACTCGACCAGGTCGTCGAGGAGCTGCAGAGCTTCGTCGAGCACCATCGCAGCGCGCTCGTCGAGCTTGAAGCCATAGGTGATGACCTGGGGTGCTGGGAGGTGGGCCGGTGCGGGCACCTGACGGGCGTAGACGCTGAGCGCGGCCCGGACCCGAGCCCGTGCCAGGCGAGCGGCTCGCTTGTCTTCGACTGAGCCGGCGCCCTCGGCGGCCTTGAGCTGGCCCTCGAGGGTGGCGAACTCGTGGGTGACGTCTTCGAAGGCGCCGCGGTAAGCCTGGACGACCTCGGGGAGTGTGGCGCTGTCGGGGATGACGGGCTCGAGGCGGGCGTCGAGGAAGCGCTCGATCTGGGTGGCGAGCTTGGGCTCGATGCCGCGAACCGGCGCGATGGCTCGGGGTACGGGGAGAGGTCTCCGTCCGGCTCGGTCCTGGGCGCCTGGTAGCCGGGGAAGGTCGAGTGGAGGGGCGGGGTTGTTGGCGTCGAAGACGGTGACCTTGCGCTCGGGCTTGGGAGTGGGCGCTTCGACCGGCTGTTCGGGCGGAGTCGAGTCCGGCCACAAGATCCAGGCGCCTGCGGCGAGGCCAGACAGGGCGATGGCGATGGCGGCGGTGGTTCGGGTCGACAGAGGGAGGGCTCTCGGTGAGGCGGATCCTCAACATAGCACCGGCCGGCGGGCTATTGTGCTGCCCCAACTCCGGAGAGTTCCCCATGGCTACCCTGTTCGAGCAGCTCGAAGCGATGACCGTCATCGTGGCAGACACAGGCGACTTCAACGCCATCGAGGCATTTCGCCCCCGCGATGCCACCACCAATCCATCGCTCATCACCAAGGCCGCCCAGATGGCCGAGTACGACGCGGTGGTCGACGGAGCTCTGGCCTGGGCCCGCGAACAGGCCGATGGAAGCGAGGCGATCGTCGCCAAGGCCATCGACCGGCTGGCGGTGGACTTCGGCCTGAAGATCCTCGAGGTCATCCCCGGCCGGGTCTCCACCGAGGTCGACGCGCGGCTGTCCTTCGACACCGAGGGCACCATCGCCAAGGCCCGTGAGCTCATCGGAATGTACGAGGCCGCGGGAGCTTCCCGGGAGCGCATCCTGATCAAGATCGCGTCCACCTGGGAGGGCATTCGTGCCGCCGAGGTGCTCGAGGGAGAGGGCATCCACTGCAACCTCACCCTGCTCTTTGGGCTGCACCAGGCCATCGCCTGCGCCGAGGCCAATACCACCCTCATCTCGCCCTTCGTCGGGCGGATCCTCGACTGGTACAAGGCGGACACCGGGCGCGATTCCTATCCAGCCGCCGAGGATCCAGGGGTGCTCTCGGTCACCGAGATCTACAACTACTTCAAGCGGCACGGCCACCAGACCGAGATCATGGGCGCCTCCTTCCGCAACCTGGGCGAGATCACCGAGCTCGCGGGCTGCGATCTGCTCACCATCGCGCCCAAATTCCTCGAGGTGCTGCACCACACCGAGGGGGTGCTCGAGCGCAAGCTCTCCCCCGAGACCTCGGCCGCCCGCGGGCGTGACGCCATCGCGATGGACGAGGCTACATTCCGCGCCATGCACTCGGACAACCCCATGGCCACCGACAAGCTCGCCCAGGGGATCGAGGGCTTCAGCGCGGCGCTGGTGCAGCTCGAGGCCCTGCTGACCGCGCGGCTCTGATGGCCTCGTGGAAGCGGGTCGCCGCGGCGGTCGCGGCGGGCTTGCTGGTGTGCACCGGGCTGTGCGCGCTCGGCTTGGCGAACAGCTTCCGCTACCAGGCTCTGCCGGTGCCTTCGGAGCCCCTCGAGGCGCTACCGGCGCTGTCGATCGTGCCGGGGCTCGGCGTGTCCGTGCTGAGCACGGGCTCCATCGAGGCCAAGCTCGGGCTCTCGGTGCGCGGGGGGGACCTCCGCGAGCCGCTGACCAGCGCGATGGTCACCGTTCTCGTGAATCATCCGCGCGGCACGCTGCTCATCGATGCCGGGATGGGCCGCCGCGGGGTCGAGCATCTGGCGACCACCCCCTTGCTGATGCAGGCGCTGGTCGACCTGGACCTCGAGCAGGGCGTGGTCGAAGGGCTCGCCGAGTATGGCGTGGGGGCCGATGATCTCGCCGGGGTGCTGCTCACCCATATCCACTGGGACCATGTCAGCGGCCTCGAGGATCTGTCGGGCGTCCCGGTATGGATCACCCCTGAAGATGTGGGGTTCGCACAGTCCGACGAGAGCGGGCTGCTGTATCGGCAGATCGACGCAGCGCAGCCCATTGATGTACGGGAGATCCGCTTCGAAGGCGGTGCCTACGGTCCCTTCTCGAGGCACCACGACTTCTTCGGCGACGGGAGCGTGGTCATCGTGCCTCTACCCGGCCACACGCCCGGCTCCATAGGGGTGTTCGTCGATCTTCCGAGCGGGAGGCGCCTGCTATTCATCGGCGACACGGCCTGGGCCCATGAGGGGGTGGATTGGCCCGCCGAGAAGCCGTGGATCTCGCGCCGGGTCGACAAGGACCCCGCGGCTGTCCGGGAGAGGCTCGTGTTGCTGAATCGGCTCCAGGCCCGGTATCCCGACCTGCTGATCGTGCCGGCTCACGACGCCCGGGTGCACCAGCAGCTCGCCTATTTCCCCGACCGGGCCCAGTAGGGAGTCCGGTTTGAGTCGACTCACTCCCCACGACCTCGGCGAGTTCGACGGCACTACGCTGTTCCACTCGGTGGCGCGGGAGATCTGCGCGGCGAGCTGTCTGCCCCGCAAGGAGTGGTTCGAGTCCTGGGCCGTAGCTCGGAAGCTGCTGCGCAGGCATCGTGGGGGGCCGGTCCTCGATCTGGCCGGTGGACACGGGTTGGTTGCGTGGTTGGTGCTGCTCCAGGACCGGGGCACCCCCGAGGCTGTGGTGGTGGACCGGCGCATCCCGAAGAGCGCCCATCGGCTCCGCGCGGCCTTGGCCCAGCGCTGGCCCGAGGTCACCGCAAGGCTGCGCCTGGTCGAAGGCGAGCTGGACTCGGTTCCGGCGAGCGCCGCGCACCGGCTGCTCGGAGTGCATGCTTGCGGGGGGCTCACCGACCGGGTGCTCGACCTGGCCATCGCCGCGCGCTGCCGGGTGGCCGTGCTGCCCTGCTGCCACAGCAAGGCCAAGCTCGATAGCGGGGGGCTTGGGGGCTGGATGCCTATCGACCTGGCCATCGATGCGACCCGCGTTGCGCGCCTGCGTGAGGCGGGCTTCGCGGTTCACACCACGACGATCTCGGCGGAGATCACCCCCAAGAACCGGTTGTTGCTGGGGACTCCGGCCTGAGGGATCAGCCCCGGATGGTGTGGAGCACCGCGTCGATCAGCTCGCGGCGGGTGACGATGGCGATGGGCTTGCGCTCGGCGTCGACGATGGGCAGGCAGCCGTACTTCTTGTCGTAGAGGACGGTGGCGGCCGCTCGGGCGCTGAGGGGCTCTGTCCGGTACTCTGGGTCGCTCGCTGCATCGAGGAGATCGACCTCTTCGACGGCCTCTTCGAGGGCCACGTCTCGAAAGGAGAGGACCCCGGCGAGCACGCCGTCATCGACGACCAGGGCGTGCCGGAGGCGGTTTCGGGCCATCCAGGAGCGGGCCTCTGTGGCGGCGCTGTCGGCCTGGAGCAGGGGCAGGTCGGTGCGGGCGATCGCCGCGACGGGAAGGTCCGCGGGGAGCAGGGTGCGAGCCTGGCCGACGACATCGTGCTCGGTGAGGATGCCGATGGGCTCCTGGTTGGGATTGACCACGATGATGCAGTCCTGGTAGGCTTTTTCGAGCTTCTCCAGGCCGGATACCAGAGGCTCGAGCGGAGAGACCACCACCTCGGGCTTGCGACCGACATCCCCGGCGAGCAGCCAGTTGTCGGAGTCGTTGTGGGGCATCCACATGCCCGAGAGGAAGCGCCCCCGGAGCTCGAACTCGAAGTCGGTGAGCAGGGAGACGATGCGCTGGTTGGCGTCGACCACCGGTAGGTGGCGGATCTTGCGGGCGCGCATCTTCTTGGCGCAGTCCGAGAGCGGGGTCCCGACCCCGACCGTGACCACGGGCTCCGACATCCAGTCCTCGACGTTCATCAGACCTCCCGGAACAGGATACGCTCATTGGGCTCGCCCGTGGTACCCCCTGGTGAGAACCCCCCTGACCCCGAGGCATCATGCGACGGTTCCCGCTCCTCCTCCTCGCCCTCATCAGCGCGTGCAAGAGTGCAGAAGAACCGGTCGAGACGGACACCGACACGGACACCGACACCGACACGGACACGGACACGGACACCGACACGGACACGGACACGGACACGGACACCGACACGGACACGGACACCGATCCGGTCCCGACAGGTGGCTGCGCGGTCGATCGGTGGGATCCGGCCGACTTCGACACGGTGATCGAGGTGGGCGTGGGCTTTGCCGCAGCGACTCCGTCGGATGTACCGTGGGAGTCGCTCAGCCCTTCTACGCTGGTCCGGATCTGGAATAGCGGCTCACCCTACGCCGACAAGTGGGCCATTGATGTGGCGGGCACGGCCGCCGATCCGATCGTGGTCATCGGGGTCTGTGACCCCCTCACCGGCGCGCTGCCCATCATCGACGGCGCGGGGGCGAGCACCCGGCTCGAGCTGGACTACTGGAGCGAGACCCGGGGCGTCCTCAAGATCGGCGGCACCAGCACCAACGAAGCACAAGCCCCGGCCTATCTCTTCGTGGAAGACCTGGAGTTTCGCGGCGGTCGGTCGAGCAATGGGTTCACCGATGATGGGGGGAGTGCGCAGACCTATGACGACAACGCGGCAGCGGTGTTCATCGAGGAGGGCAACAACCTCACCCTGCGCGGATGCACGCTCACCGACTCGGGCAACGGGCTGTTCGTGGCCTCCGCCTCGGAAGAGGTGCGGATCGTGTCGAACTCCATCTACGGCAATGGCAACCCGGGCTCGATCTACGAGCACAATAGCTACACCGAGGCCCATGGCATCCTCTTCGAGTACAACCACTACGGCCCCCTGTGCTCGGGCTGCGATGGCAACAACCTCAAGGATCGCTCGGCGGGGACCGTCATCCGCTACAACTGGATCGAGGGGGGGAATCGGCAGCTCGATCTGGTCGAGTCGGAGTATGCGGACATCATCGCCGACCCCCGATACCGGCAGACCTATGTGTATGGCAACCTGCTCATCGAGCCGGATGGAGCGGGGAACTCTCAGGTCGCGCACTATGGCGGAGATGGCGACCCGAGCAACTACCGCGGGGGCATGCTGTACTTCGTGAACAACACCGTGGTGAGCCAGCGGCCGGGCAATACCACCCTGGTGCGGCTGTCGACGGCGGGGGAGTCGGCGGTCATCGCCAACAACATCTTGTACGCCCAGGGGGATCTGGCCCTGTTCTCCTCCGAGGGCTCGGCCACCCTCCAGGACAACTGGATCGTGGCGGACTGGCGCACCTCCTTCGACAGCTTCAACGGGACGCTGACCGATGCGGGCAACAACCTGACGGGCACCGATCCGGGCTTTGTGGATGAGGCGGGCCAGGACTATGGGCTGGCCGCGGGATCGGTCGCCCTCGACGCGGCGGGGACCAACCCAGCGCCTACCCACCCGGTCGATCGGCAGTATGTGCCGCACCAGCGCGGCGAGGCCCGTCCCGATGATGGCAGCCTGGATCTGGGGGCCTTGGAGCGCCCTTGAGCTACTTCGGTGCCCACTGCTGCTGTGCTTGGCGAATCACCTCATCTGTCAGAGGCTTGCGGCCAGAAAGAACCTCGAAAGAGACACCAGAAAATCTGGATAGTCCTCGGATGTAGACATCGGGGATTTCGGACTTCAGGCCCTTGTGGGCGGGCACAGGGTACATCTGGCCGTCGCGTCTTCGAATCTTCCAGTGGCCGGATTTTCCGGGCTTTTCGATCTTGAACCCAAGAGCGGTCAAGGTGGCGGCGAGCTTGGCGAGACGCCGTGGCATCAGATGCTCTGAGCGAGCGAGGGGCGAAGCCGCGAGCGGTACAGCATGGGCGGGATATTTTCGTTTTTCGGGGGGTCCGGGAAGTCTTCGGTGGCTCTGACCCCGAGCTGTGTGGCGAACTGGGTTCCGGGATCGGGTGGCTGCTTCAAGTCATCGTGGCCGATGCTCCACTCTCCGTGTTGGAGCATGGCTAGCAATCTCTTCCAGTCTTCCTCGGGGGCCTGCGGCCTGTCGGCTGGATCGAGGCCATGGTCGAGGTCGTCCTGGATGACCATCTTCAGGGCCGCGTGCAGATTGCCCAGGGCGCTGTGTGGGGTTGGGCCGGTTGAGACGACATCAAAGTGGAGGGAGTGAGCGATCCACGTACCTGGAAGGTCCGTCGCGGGATAGAGCAGGACCCATACCTGGTAGTGGCGGGTGCCATGCTTCATCTCTCCTCCAAAAGTCCTCTGCTTCGTATAGCGCGGTGGCGACGGGCTTGAGACTGGCGACCCCGATGGCCGCGCGTTGGCTCCAGGGTGGATCTGGAGTTGAGCGCCCTTGAGAGTCCTCGAGCTGTACGCGGGAATCGGCGGGGTCGCGGCTTGTGGGGCCCCGGTGGTGGCGGCCATCGACCACGACGAGGCCGCTCATCGTACCTACACCGCCAACTTCGAACACCCGGCGCACCGGCTGAACCTGGTGTCGGTGCGGGCGGAGAGGTTGGCTCGCTTCGAGGCGGACCTGTGGTGGCTCTCCCCGCCCTGCCAGCCGTTCACGGTGCGAGGGGCGCGGCGGGATGTGGCGGACCGGCGCTGTGAGAGCCTGCTTCATCTGCTCGAGGTGCTGCAGCAGGTCCGGCCCACCACGGTGGTGCTCGAGAATGTGCCCGGCTTCGAGGGGTCCATCGCTCATGGGCGGTTGCGGGAGGCGCTCTCGGGCTACTCCATCGTGGAGGGCTCCTGGTGTCCATCCGCGCTGGGCGTACCGATGATGCGGCGGCGCTTCTATCTGGTGGCTACGCAGCGCCCGGTGCGGCTGCGGATTCCGGTGCTCCCACTGCGTCCGTTGCGGGGCTACCTCGACCCCGAACCCAGCGCCCAGATGCGGCTCTCGGCAGACTTTCTGGAGCGCTACGGCGGAGCCCTGCATGTGGTGGAGGCCGAGGACCCCGAGGCGGTCGCGGTGTGCTTCACGGGGGCCTATGGCAAGTCGCCGGTCTATGCGGGCTCCTATCTGCGCCGAGAGGGGGAGCTGTATCGGTTCTCCCCCGCTGAGATTGCCCGCTTGATGGGTTTTCCGGAGGGCTTCGAGTTGCCGGCTGATATCCGTAAGGCCAGCAAGTTGCTGGGTAATTCGTTGTCGGTAGATGTGGTGCGGTGGATCTTTTCCGAGATCTCCACCGCGATTTCCCAGGGGTCGGGCATAGACCGGGGTGAAGATGCCTCTCGCCCCGCCAACCCGTGAATTCCTCGCCTCCCAGATCCGCTGGGCACGGGGCCGGGGTCTACCGCTGCAGGAGGCCGAGGATGTGGTCTTCGCGGCGTACCACAAGGCGGTAGAGGGCTTCGATCCGCAGCGCGGCTCCTTCGAGGCCTATATGCAGGCGGTGGTCCGAACGAGCTGCGCCTACTGGTGGCGTCGACAGGGTCGGAGCGAGCGGGCTCGGGACCACCTGATGCTGGTCTCCTCCCCCGCAGATCGGTCCAGAGAGGAGCGCGCGGCGCGGAACCAGGAAGCGATGCTCGAGGCCCTAAGCCCCGATGAACGGGCGGTTTTCTCGGCGTGGGCACTCCAGAAGCACCTGGGCAAGGGGCGGGTCAGCGCGGAGGAGGTCGGGCGCGGTCTGGGGATGGGTCCCCGGGAATTCGACAACGCCAAGCGCCGGCTCAAGGCCCAGCTCCGCAAGCTGTTGGACCGCTTTGGCTGGTCCACCGCCGACCTGCTCCGAGGAGAGGATGATGTCGAACAGACCGGTTGAAGAGCTGCTCGAGCACGCCGGGGAGTCCGAGCGGTGGTCCGAGGCGATCGAGGCCCACCTCGACGCGCACCCCTTCGAGGTGGACGAGGCTGAGGTCGAGGCCAGCGTGCTCCGTCTGGAGCAGCGCCTCGGTGTGCGACGAGCCCGTCCCCGCTGGGTATTTCCGATGGGCTTGGCGGTGGTCGCCGCCCTCGCAGCGGCCTTGCTGCTCACCACCCGCGGCGTCGATGAGCGAAGGGGGATTCAGCGAACGGTCGAGCCCGCCCACCTGCGGGCGATCGCTCTTGCTCCCCCGCGCCGGACCGTCATCGCCGAGGTCGGCAGAGCGGAGATCGGTTTTGTGGAGGTCGGCCGGACGGTCCAGGTCGCCCCGGGCAGCGAGGTGCTCTCGTCGGAGAGCGGGAGCGCGGCGGTGTTGCTGGTCCAGAAGGGCGAGGTGAAAGCCGGAGACAGCTCGATCCCCGAAGGGCACTGGGGCCTGTTGACCCGACTCGAAGATGGGGTCGATGTAGAGGTGGTGTTCCGCGACGGCAACGCCCCCCCAACCCTCGATCCCGATGTCTGGGGCGGGACCCAGGTGCAGCCTCAGCTCGAGCGCCTTCGCTGGGAATCCCTCCCAGACCGAACCACCCAGACCCTGAACCGACTCCTGGAGGACCGATGATGTTGTGGACCCTGACCGCGCTCTCCGCCACCCCCGCCCAGCTCGCCGAGCAGATCCCCGAGGCCACCGCGGCCCTCGAGCGCTGCGAGGCCGAGGGCTGCTCCAAGGCCGTGGCTGCGCGGTCTGCGTGGCTGGTCGCACTGGACCGATACCTCGATGGGGGCGTGGCCGATGGAGCGCTCTCGGCCTCGGTGCGCGAGCTCGATCCGGAGCTGTTCTCGGGCTTCCCCGATGTGCTCCGCGACGCTGCGACCGAGCCGCTTCCTTGGGTGTTGGGCCTCGAAGAGCCGGTGGTCGTAGCCCACGGGCCTCCGGTCGAGGTCGAGCCCGCCCAGACCCTGAGCCTCAAACAGACCCGAGGTCGGTTGACGGTGGCGGTGGTCGACAAGCAGGGCAGCCCGGTGCCCAACGCGGTGGTGCGCTTTGTGGATGAGCAGGAGAACCACCTCGTGAATATCGAGTCGGGGCAGTGGACCGGCAGCGCCCGCTACCTCCCAGACGGTTCGGAGCGGGGCTTCAACCGCGATGACCGGGTGGAGCTTGAGGTGTTCGCGCCGGGCTACTCCTACGAGCGGGTCAGCTATCTGCTGCGGCGGAAGCGCAAGAACCTGGTGCGAATCCAGCTCACTCCCTGGATGCCCGAGCTGGCCCAGGACGCTCCCGAGATCGCCCATGAGGCGGTCGCTACCTTCCAGCGGTGGGTCGAGGCGGATCGGGCGCGGCTCGAGGACCCGTCGAAGGAAACGGCGACCCGGGCGAAGAAGCTCCAGCGAGCCACGGGGGAGGTGGCTCGGAGCTGGCTGGACCAGGGAGGGGCGGAACCGGCGAGGGTCCTGTGCTTGATGGGGAGAAACCTGGACTACTGCGGGGACTAGGGGCCCGAACGCCGTCGGGCCAGGCTGAGGAGCGCCGCCCACCCGGGTTCGACGATGCCCAGGCCCGTCCCATCACAGCCACACCCGATCGGGGCGACGCCTCCGGGAAGGGGGTCGATGGGGCGGTCATCGCTGGTGTCCGCAGTGGGGTCGGTGTCTGCGTCGGTGTCGGTGTCCACGTCGGCATCGGAGTCCGCGTCGGTGTCCACGTCGGTGTCGGAGTCGGCGTCCGCGTCGGTGTCCGCGTCCCCGCCGCCGCCGGTGCAGCTGACCTCGAGGGTGTAGTCCGAAACACCCTCGTCCCAGCCGTCGACGATGAGGGTGACCGGTGTGCCCGCGGTCACCCCGAAGTGGATGGACTCGTCGCTGGTATTGGAGGTGGTGGAGCCGGCGATGCAGCCCGTGCCGAGGCAGCTGTCGTCTACGGTAGCGAACAGGTCGAGGTCGGCGCTGAGGCCGGTGAGGGTGACGGTGGCGTCCCCGGTGGCGCTTGGGAGCAGGGTGTAGCTCATCTCGGGGCCGGAGTAGACGAAGGTGGTGCAGTCGTGGGCGTAGCTCACATCGGTGGAGCCGGGGCCGCCGTTGTTGGCCGTGACGATATCGCCGCAAGAGAGGGTGGAGACCGGCAGACAGGGCTGGGGAGGGCTGCAGCTATTGGCGGGGATATCGAGGTAGGGGTTCTGCTGGACCCAGCTGGATGTGGCGGCTCCGCAGGCCCCCTCGAAGGGATCGAAGGCGGTGTTGGTGGAAAGATCACGCACCTCGAAGTGCACATGGGCGCCGGTGGAGAAGCCGCTGGAGCCGACCTCGGCGAGCTTGTCTCCGCAGGAGACCACATCCCCGACGGCGACCTGGACGCTGAACTGCTTGCAGTGGGCGTAGTAGGTCTTCTGGCCATTGGGGTGGTCGATGACGATGTAGTTCCCGTAGCCGCCGCCCCCGGGACAGTCCCCGGTGGTGCACCGGTCGAACTCGCCATCGTTGACGAAGGAGACGACGCCGTCGGCGGCTGCGGTCACGTCGCGCCCGTCGTCCATGCCTGCAAAACCCCCGACCCCGAGGTCGGTTCCACGGTGGTTGGAGTAGGTGAAGTTGGCACAGGACCAGTCCTGCACGCCGCCATTGTCGAAGTAGGCGGTGGGGTAGAAGTGGATATAGTCCGCGGAGGAGGTGGGGAGGCTGTAGTCGTTGGCCAGGGCGAAGGAGAGCAGCGCGATCATCGGCGCCTCCAGCTGATGCAGACCGGCTCGGGGTTGTGCCAGCAGAGGGAGTCGCCCCGGAACTCGAGCCCCTCCCGAGGGGGGGCGGTGAAGCCGAGAGGGGGCTGGCCCTTGCGCCTGTGGACGGCGGTGTTGGTGAGCTGGACGGGCTGCTCATCGGAGAGGGCCTGCACATAGACCGAGGCCCACCCGGTGCGGCCGCTCACATAGGCAACGTGGCGACCGTCCGGGGAGAGGGCGATGCGATCGGGCCGGGTCTCGGGGCCGGCGAGCACGCGCTGCTTACCGTCGGCGAGCACGATGAGCTCGGTCCCGATGGGCTCGATGGCCAGCCGAGTGAAGACCACCCGGCCCGCCGCGAAGACGGGTAGGCCGCGGACCTTGTCGGTGATCACGGCTCCGTCGCGACGGAGCTCGCCCGCTGCCAGGGTCCAGTGGGCCCCGTCGACGACCCGGTCGAGGGCCCACTCGGGCTGAGCTTCGGTCTGGGCGAGGGCCGCGCCGAGGAGTAGCCACATCAGAGCAACCCCATGCGAACCGTGCGAAAGACGGCCGGGGAGAGGAGCATGTCGAGGTGGCCGACATTGGGTTGGAGGTGGTTCTCTCCGAAAGGAGCCTGGGCGCTGCGGGTGGGGAGCACGATGATGTCCTTTCCGCCCTCGATGGCCAGGGTGCGAACATCGGGCGGGGGCAGGGAGTTGAGGTGCTCGATGAAGGGACCGCTGGGAGCGAGCTGGGAGACCAGGGGGCTCGGTGCCCACGCGCTCATCTCGCTGCCATGGTGGGGTGTGCCGAGGGTGATGAAGCGATCGACTCGACGGTCTCCCCCCAACATCTGAAGATAGACCCGCCCGACCAGTCCGCCCATGCTGTGGCAGATGAGGTCGATACGTCCGCCCTTGATCTCGGAGTCGATGCGCTCCTTGAGCTCGATCCCACAGCGCTCGATGGACCCTGTGGTGAGGTAGTTGAAGCTGAGCTGGCGCCGGTAGCCCTTCCACCACAGGTAGCTCTGGAGCGGGTAGAAGTTGGACCGGTTGCCGGCGAGCCCGTGCACGAAGACGAGGGTGCGGATGTTCTCCTTTCGCTCGCGCTGATGGCTGCTGGGAAGGAGCGAGAAGGGGGCCATGAGCCCATGAGCGACCCAGGAGCCGACCCGTCGGGCCGCTCCGATGCGGACCTGGCGGGCATCGTAGTCGGACTTCATCGGAGTTAAGGTAGCACGGTGAGTGTGCCGGTATGGCAGGCACCGCCGGACATGCCCGTGCCAGCGACCTTGTAGGGGTACTCTCCCGCGGGCAGGCCGCTGAGGACGTGGACTTCTCCGGTGCGATTGGGCAGCTCGGACCGTTCGCGGAAGGCCTGATCGTAGGCGGCGAGGGCGTCGGAGTCGCCGCTGGTGACGGTGGCCGCGAAGCTGGCGAGGTAGATCTCGACGAAGGAGACGGCGAGGGTACCGCCGGGCGTGGGGGTGTCCCGGGCGTTGGCGAGGGCGGGCTCCATATCGACCCAGGTGTTCAGCCCGTTGACCATCTGAAAGCCGATCTGCTGGGCCCCGGCGTCGTAGGACTCCAGGCAGATATCCTGGGGCGGAGCGGAGCCGTTGAGGGCGGCGTTGAGCACGACGAAGCGGTCTGGTTGGGACTGGATCTGTTGCTCGATGAGGGCGCGCATATGGTCGGGGTCGGCGAAGCCCTGCACGACACCGCTCTCGTCCACATTGGGGAAGGCCCGGGCGATCTCCATGAGGTTGAGGTCTTTTTCGGGAAAGAGCTGGGCCTGCTGATCGAAGAGACCCTCGAAGTAGGTGGAGAGCTTGCTGGGCCGGTAGCCGGCGTCCGCCCACAGCTGCGGGAGGTCGTCGGTGAGGCGGCCGCACTTCTCGACCCCGTCTGCGGGATCGACGGCGCAGCCGCACCCCGCTTCGGGGCACACGCCGGCTACACAAGGGGTGGGCGGGTTGCTGCCGTTGGAGCAGACGGCGTCCTCGAAGCCGCAGAAGTTCTCGCGATCGACGGGCATGCGGGTCTCGGAGGTGAGCAGGTTGACCCCGGAGATCTTGATCTTGTCGACGTGGCGATAGGCGCCGGCATGGGCGGTGAGGGTGTCGGCGAGGGCGGTCTGGAGTGCGGTGATCCGCTCGACATAGGCGGGAGACCAGAAGCTGGGATGGACCTGATCGAAGCAGCGCTCGCCGCCGGTGGCTTTGGTGACCATGGGGGTACCGGGGACGGCCTCGGACCCGGGGAGGTCGTAGATCCAGGTGGGGCACTTGGCCCCCATCTGCACCCCGATGGAGACGAGCTTGCCGTACTTGGTGGCCTCGGTCAGCGCCTCGGTGAACACGTCGAACTCATAGACCCCGGGGGAGGGCTCGACATCGCGCCAGGGGATGACGAGCAGCACCCCGCTGACCGCGTCACTCTCCCAGACCTGTTGGGGGAAGCGGAAGTCCCCGTCGGGCTCGCCGCGCACGGTGATTCCACCGGCGAACCGCGGCATGGGCCCGGTGAGTCCGGCTCCGGAGAGGTAGGGGGATTCGAGGCTTCCGTCATCGCAGGCTGCGGGGTCCTCACTGTCGAGGTCGGCGATGGACTGCCAGCGGTCGGCGAGCACGAACGCGACGCTCTCTCCGGCCTGGATGGACAGAGCGGGGGCATCGATGCTGCCGTCGTCGGCGATGGTGATGCACCAGTCGGCGAGATCGCAGGGGGCGAGATCGGTGTCGCCTGGGCTTGGGCAGCCGGTGAGGGAGAGCAGGGCGAGGGCGGTTCGGTGCATGGGGTCTCCTGCCCCCTAGACTACGCGGAGGCAGCCGCGGATTGGTCCCCGGTTGGGTTGGAGGCCGCGACCCTACCGTATGGGAGGTGCACGGTGAAGACGGAGCCGACGCCGCAGGTGCTCTCGACATCGATCTGCCCCCCGTGCAGCTGCACGAGGTCTCGGCTGATGGCGAGGCCGAGACCGGTGCCCCCGTGACGACGGGTGCTGGACCCGTCGACCTGGGAGAAGCGCTTGAATAGCAAGGCGAGCTTGTCTTGGGGAATGCCCATGCCGGTGTCCCTGACGGAGAGGTGGACCTGGGCATCGTCCGCGCTGGCTTCGATGGTGATGGTGCCGTCCGACGTGAACTTTGCGGCGTTGCTGGTGAGGTTGAGCAGGATCTGCTTGAGCCGGTCGGGGTCGCCGGAGACCCGGGGAAGGGTGGCGGGCATGCGAATCTCGAGCTGGTTGCGGTTGGTGGCGACCAGGGGCTTGATGGTCTCGCCGACCTCGGTGACGAGCCCACCGAGATCCACCGGGTGAAGCTGGAGTTCCATCTGGCCGGCCTCGATGCGAGCCAGGTCGAGGATATCGTTGATCATCACTTGGAGGTGGTTGGCGGCCCCGAGCACATGGTCCAGGTCTTGGGCCTCTTCGGAGGCGTCGGAGACGTTCTCTCGGAGCATCTCGGAGTAGCCGATGATGGCGTTGAGGGGCGTGCGGAGCTCGTGGCTCATATTGGCGAGGAATTGGCTCTTGGCGAGGCTGCCCTGCTCGGCTCGGGCTTCGGCGGTGCGTCGCTCGGCGATCTCGTGGCTGAGCTCTGCGGTGCGGTCGATGACCCGCTGCTCGACCTCGTTGTAGGCCGACTCCAAGGCGGCGCGGCTGTGGTCGAGCTCGCAGGTCACCCGCTGCCGGCTCCAGGCGTGGAAGATGCTGAATATCGCGAGAGCGACCTGGGCTGTGATGAGCATACCTGGCGAGGTATCGACGGTCTCCGCTGCGCCCAGTGCGTTGATGGTCAGGGTGATGACCAGTGCGTGGATGATGATCTGGTGCCGCACTCGCCAGAGGATGGTGGCGCCGCTGAACTGGATGATGAACAGCCCGATGACTCGGTCCTGGGAGAACCCATTGATCGCGGTGAGCCAAGAAAACCATGCCATGACGCTGCCGCCGAAGAGCAGCACCAAGAGTGTGTGGTGGCGCCGGGCTCGCTCGAAGAACCTCTCGGCTATGAGCAGCCCTACGCCGAGCACGGAGAATATGAGGCGGTATCGGAGCGGATCGAACTCGTCGGGCGCGGTGAAGCGGTGCACGATGCCGATGAGAGGAATCGATACCACGCCGATGGCGACGAGGAGTTGGTGGGCGAACAATTCCCCTGAGCCAATGCTGTCGGTATTCTCGCTCATAGGCGCTTCATCGGTAGGTTGTTCACGGTCTGTAGGGGGATTGGGGACACCGACTCTACTCGTGGGCCAGCAGCCGGTCCAGATGTTCCCACACCGGGAGGCTGATGTGGTCCGCGTCGTTGCGCAGGGCGGAGCGGAAGTCGGGATATTCCCGGTGGTACATGAATAGCTTGGGGGAACGGGTCTCCCAGCAGCTCTCGACATTGGCGATGCGGTCGCAGAGCTTGAGCACGGTGGCGCCGGGGGTGTCGCGGATCTTGGGGTAGGTGAGGGCGTTGCGGTCCTTGCGAGTCGGGCCGGGCTCGGTGGTGACGGCGTAGACCAGGTCGGCGACGCGGTCGCCGAACTCGGAGCGGAGGGAGCGGATGGATACAGCGGTGTCCTCGACGACGTCATGCAGCCACCCGGCGGTCTCGAGGTCTTCGGTGACGACGCCGAACTGGTGCAGGGTCTCGACGACCCGCACGAGGTGCGTGACATAGGGGCGATCGCCGTACTTCTGCAGGCCATGGGCTTCGACGGCGAGGGCTGCGGCCCGGGCTTGTGGGCTCTTCATGGGGCTCCCTTGTCGGAGTCAGAGGTTGAAGTGGGGCGGGCCGAGGAAGACCTTGCGAAGGTTCTCCTTCGAGCGGATGTTCACGGTAGAGGGGACCGTATCCGGCATCGGAGCGATGGCTGCTTCGAACGCGGCCTCGTCGCAGGCTCCGAGTACGCGAAGCGCCCCGTCGAGACGCTGATCTTCCCGGGGGTCGAAGGGTTGCTGGGGACGGCTGGCGGCGACGGCCCGAGCCCGCTCGATGGCCTCGGCGTCGCAGTGCAGGGCGAGCCAGGTGCCGGCGAAGCGCGGTAGGGATTCGCAGTCGGGGCCGACGAGGGTGCGGTCGGCGCGGACCTGGGGGGCGCAGGCGTGGGTCGAGGAGCCATAGGAGCTGTAGCTCGGGCTCTTCAGCGTCCTGTCGGCGGTGGTGGGGATGTCGAGCCCGGCGAGTGCCAGGGAGCGCATGGCGGGCGGGTCGCACATGAAGACTCTGCGGCCGATGGAGTAGGCGGATCGGATGCCCTCCTCGTCTTCGCGGTCCAGGAGGGGCTGGATGGCCCTGGCCGCCGTGGCACATTCCTCTGGGGTGACGCTGGACCACCCATGGGTGATCAGGTTCCACGAGGCGACCTCGAGGGCGCCGGGCTCACAGACCTGCTCGGGGTCTGCGCACCGGCCGATGACCCGCTGGAGGAAGCTGTCTCGGCGTCCGCTGGCTTCGATCATCTTGGCGATGAGCTGGACCTCGAGGACGGAGACGGTGGTGATTTGGCCATCCAGAACGAGGTTTTCGAGCAGCTTGGTGGCTTCGGGATCGGCGATGATGCGCTGCCGGAGCTGTTCGTAGTCCGACCCGCTGACCGGTCTCGCGCGCCCGGCCTTGGGGCCCATGGGGAGCGCGGCCGGGCTGAGGTCGTCGTCCCGGGCGACGAGCAGGCAGCGCACTGCGGCCTCTCGGAAGCCCGCGTCGTCGAGCAGCCGGCAGGTGGTGGCGCTGCTGGGGTTTGCGCTGAGCCAGCTGACCCGCCCGGGAGGGTGGAGCTGCTCGCAGCGGTCCCCAGAGAGAGGCAGCTGGGACTGGAGGAGCACACCGGAGAGGGACCACAGCCCAAACCAGGAGTCGCCGAAGCGAAAGACCAGGCCTTCTTCGACGGGGCAGAAGGCGGTGGGGAGCGCGTCGAAGCTGCGCTGCGCACCGGCCTTGTCGTCGGGTACGACCTGCTGAGCGGGGGTGTTGAGATCGTAGCGGACGACCGGGTTGCCGGAGCGCGACGCGGTGATGTTCGCGGCGACGATGTGGTTGTCGTGGGCTGGGACCCAGTCCCAGCCAGAGGAATAGTGCCCGGCGGTGTGCCGGCCGAGGAGCTGGGCTTCGATCGCGATGTCGACGTCGGCAATCTGCCCGCTCCACAGGTCTCGGGCCTGGGTGGGGTAGCGGTAGTCGGTCGCGCAGCCGATGAGCAGGAGCAGGATCATGGAGTCCCCGGGAGGTTCTACCGCACTTCTTGGCTCGCTGGGGCATCAGGAGCGGATCAGCACCGCCAGCCCGATTCCGATCAGCAACAGCCCGGTGGTCAGCGATAGGGCCCGCCCGCGGTCGGCGAGCCAGCGATCGGCGCCGGAACCCGCGAGCGCGGTGGCGGCGAACACGTACCAGCCGGCGTCGATCGCCATGGCGAGCAGGGCGACGCTGACCCGGGTGGTCAGCGTGCTATCCGGAGGGATGAAGGACCCGAGGATCGCAAGGAAGAACACCGCGATCTTGGGGTTGAGGAAAGCGGTGAGGAAGCCCTCTCGGAAGCCCTGCCCGGTGATCGCGGAGAGAGGGCTGGACGCAGAGCTGGGCCGCAAGGCCTGGGTGCCCAGGAAGATCAGGAAGAGCCCGCCGAGCGCGGAGATGCCCCGCTCGATGGCGGGAGCCGAGGCGACGATGGCGGAGAAGCCCGCGACAGCCCCCAGCGCATAGATGCCGATGCCGATGCCATGCCCGAACCCGCAGGCCATGCCCTGAGAGCGCCCGCCGGCCACGGTGTTCTTGACGACCACAGCCAAGCTGGGCCCCGGCGTGATGGCGCCGGAGGCACAGAGCGCTGCGATGGTGATCCAGGCCCAAGCGTCCATCCGGAGGGTCTATCCTCTCCACATGGTAGACGACCTCCACGTGGAACCCTGGATGCCCAAGGTGGCCGGCTTCGAGCCCTCGGGGCTGTGTAGGGTGCCGGGGCAGCGCGCGCTCTATGTCGTGGGAGACGAAGGACACCTCGCGGTGGTGCCGGTAGACACGGGGGTTCCGCAGATCGAGTCGATCGAGCCCCGCACCGATCTCGAGGGGGTGGCGGTAGACCCAGACGGGCGGGTCCTGGTGCTGGCCGAGCGCAAGAACCAGCTATGGCAGGTAGAAGCCGGGCGGCGCGTCTCGAAGTGGAGAATTCGCCCCAAGGGTCGCAAGAACGAGGGCTACGAGGGGCTCACCGTGGTTCCCGGTGTCGATCCCCAGGTGCTGCTGTCGCTTCAGGGAGGGAAGCAGTCCATGCTCCGCAGCTTCGCGCTACCCGGATGCGATGGCGGGAAACTCGAGCGAAGGTCCGAGCAAGAGCTGCCCTGGCCCGATGTCGCGGGCTTGTGCTGGTATCAGGATGCGCTCTACGCGCTGTCGGACTCGGCTCGGATACTGGCGAAACTGCGGCTCGCTGGGCAGGGATGGGAGGTCGAGCAGACCTGGAAGACGCCCGCGCCGGATCTGGAGGGTGTGGTGATCTTCGAGGGGTGGATCTACCTGGCCCAGGACAGCGGAGGGATCTGGCGTGGGAAGTGGGCGTCGCTCTGATACGGTGCGCCTGACTCTGAGGAATCGACATGTTTTCCCTTGTTCTGACGGTCCTCGCGCTGGTTGCGTGCGGGGACGATTCGCCTACTCCATCCACTCCACCGCCGGCTGTGGAGCCGGCCCCGGCCCCGGCCCCGGCGGCGAAGCCCAAGCTCGAGCCGCCTCCCGAGGACAGCTATATCGGTCGATCTCGGGTGGTGAACCTGATCGTCGACGGCAAGGGCGCGACCCAGACGGTCGATGTGTGGGCTCTGCGCTCGTTCACCCACGCGGAGGTCCAGCTCGCGGAGGGCATCGAGGTGGGGACCGCATCGGACTGGTTCGGTATTCCCAAGGGCTCTCGTGCGGTGGTGGTCGAGGCCGGTGCCGGCCCGGGAGCCGATCCGGTCACCACACTGTACGCGCCCAAGGCCGATGAGGCGATCTCGACGGTGCTTCAGCTCGGACGCAGCGGAGCTGTCGAAGGGATGTCCTACTACGAGGCAGGCGAGACCTCCATGAATCGAGCGAAGCCTCCGCCCCCAGGCCAGGGCATGGTGGTGCTCTTCGCATCCCAGCTGCGCGCTCATGATGCGGCTCTGGCACCGACCACCGGTGGGTACGCCTACTATGTGGGCACGGGCAAGTCCTCCTGTGCTCCCCGGCGAGGGGTCGATCCCGACGCCAAGAGCATGACGATGCTGGGGGGGACCACGGATTATATCCATGATGTTTCCCCAGGAACTTCGATCTTCCGCCTGCACCGCCGCGACAACAAGGACAAGTGCGCGGGGCCGGGTGTGCTGGATATCGAGGTCGATGTGGCCGCAGACAGCCGCACATTGGTGCTGATCTACACCGAGGATCTCAAGAGCCTCAAGGCGCTGAAGCTGCCCATGGCTGACTGAACCCGCCCTCAGTCGATATCTGGGTGGGGGCCAAGAGCGGCCCGGTACCGGTCGAGCAGGCGCTGAGCGTCCCGGGGACGGCCCGCCTGGATCAAGCAGACGACCCCGTAGCGAAGGCTCTGGGGACGGTCGCTCGATGCACAGGCCAGCAGAAAGGCCCGGGCAGCAGCGTGGAACTTGCCACGGTTCATGCGTGCGAGCCCGAGGTTCTCCCAGATGGGGGCGGGGTCCGCTGTGGCGCCAGGCAGCGCCTGGGTAGCCCGGGCATAGTGCCCCTCCGCACGGATGAAGTCCCCGCGACGAAAAGCTGCGGTACCGCGATCGCTCTCGACCGCTGGATCGACGCACTCCGCCGGGGCGAATGGAGTGGAGACCGCGGTCCAGTCCGACCGCTGTTCCCCCCAGCACCAGTGCTCCCCATCCCAGCCCACCTCGAGCTCGAAACGCTCGCCCGGCTGGACCTCTCGGGGCTTGAGCGGGAACAAATACTGGCTCCAGTGGGTATCGTGCGCGGGGCTGGAGGAGAGCAGGACCGAGGGGGAGAGTCGGGCGTCGAACCAACCCGCCAGGCCCTTGAGCAGACCGGGCTGGGTGATCTCGAACTCGAGGGTGGCTATGACGCCGGGGAAGGGCTCGCTGCACCGCCAGTCGACGAGGCTGCGAGCGGGGCCGAGGAGCTGCTCGGGGCCGAGGCGGGCGTGGTAGCAGCTGTGGAGCGCGCGCGCCCGGGCGGGCCGGAAGTCGAGGCCGTAGAGCGTGGAGTCGAAGCCCTCGACCATGGGCACGGGGAAGTCTCCGACGGGGGCGAGCAGGAGCTCGACATTCTCCGGGTGCAGGGTGCCGCCGGGGCGGAGCCAGCGACTGGCTGCCTGCACGGCGTCCATCATGTCATCGTCGACCAGGTAGCGGCCTATCCAGTCGCCGATGACCCGATCGACGGGCTCGATGGGCTCGAGGGTGAGCAGGTCGGCGCGATGGACCTCGATGACTCCAGAGAGCCGGTTGGTGTTGATGAGCTCGCGGGAGAGCTCGGCGACGGGCATGGACTCGACGGCGTGCACGCGGGAGGCACCGGCCCGGGCGGCCAGCATGGCGAGGATTCCGGTGCCGCTGCCCGCATCGAGCACGACGTCGCCGGGCTGGATGACCTCTGCTATCGCTTGGGCATAGGCGTGCATCTTGCTGAGGTCGCCCAGCATCATCCGGTGGTAGTCGAGTCCGGTGTCGTGTCCACGCATGGGGGCTGCGCCTATTCCTGGAGCCCGAGCCAGCGATAGGCATGGGCGAAGGCTTGGCGAGCCTCGGACTGCACCACATCGCCGTGGGACAGGATGATGCGCTCGAAGTCGAACTCGAGGATGGCTCCGAGCTCCTGGCGGGCGAGAGCGCGATTCATGCCGACCCGCTCGAGCAGGGAGGAGCTGCAGCCGGGGTAGGCGCATGCGCACCACATCGCGGCCCGGGTGGGCCACGGAGCGGCGGGCGAGAGGTTGAACAGGAGATCGGTGACGAGCAGTGTCTTGCTCGGCTTGTGGAACAGCACGACCTCGTTGGAGAAGGAGAAGCAGGACAGCGCCACGACCTCGACATCGGGACCGAAAGGGTGGGTGCCGGTCTCGACCACCCCGGTGAAGCGCACATCGGGCCGCTTCTCTGGGAGCCCCCGACAAGCCCATGTGTCGAGGCCGGCCTCGGACCAGGGCCCGACAAAGAGATGATGCAGCTTGTTGGGAGCGAGCACCCATCGGGGATCTCCGAGGTCGGTCAGTGACTCTGGAGGGATATCGACAGGAGAGTGGATGAGAAGCCCACCGGATAGCTGTAGCACGGTCATTCGAGTGCCCACCTCGAGTCCGAGGAAGCGTAGAGAGCGGTCGGTGGTGTGGACTCCGGGGGCGATCTCGAGCATTGAGAATCCTATTGAGGAATGGCGCACCCTACCCCTAAGTTCGATGCGAGCCACTTCCCACGGGAATCCGGAACGAGTGGGCCGTGCCGACCCCTTCGCGGAGGTGTGGGAGACAGATGTCGTTCCGCTGTTGGAGGCGGATAGGAAGCGAAAACCCCATGCGAAGACCGTGCTCAAAGAGCTACGGAGCCGGTATCCCGGTGGGTATCCGCGGTCGCTGACCCGGACTCTTCAGCGTCGGATGCGCGACTGGCGAGCACTTCACGGCCCGGCCAAGGAGGTGGTGTTCCCACGGGTTCCGGATCCCGTGGGAGGTGTGGGACCCGTCGGGCGGTACTCGTGCGCACGGCGAAGGCTACGGGGCAAAAATCAGCCAATTTGAACGGGATTTCTGTCGGCTCCGAGTGCCTGCGGCAGCCCATCAACCAGCGCCGTCCTGCTCAGCGAGGCAGGCGGTCGCTGGTTGACTGCGTTGGGAACGCCTATCCACAGAACCCGCCCGTGCTCACTCCCGGGTGCCTCCGCTTGGGGTGTATCGCCCGGCCCCGTGCTGGCGCGCCCTCGCCTCCAGCGCGCTGTCAGTCGCCGCAAGTCGAGGACTCGAGATCGTACAAGAGGACCATGTCGCTCGCGCTCAGAGCGTGATCATAGACGCGGACGTTGTCGATCAGACCCGTGTAGGATCCAGGAGCGTCCCAGAGACTACCTACGGTGACGGCGGCGGTGTGCTCAAACATGCCAATCGTCGCCGCCCGTGCCTCCTCCACACCGTCCACGTACAAGATCTGGTCGCCCGTCCCGTCGTCGAAGGTCATGGCCAGGTGATGCCACCCATCGTCCGCCACCATGGTGGTCGAATTGACGACCGCGCCGCCGCCGTTGATGGTCAGCTCGGCGCGAACCGTGGATTGGTTGATGAACATCTGGGCGATCGAGGCCGAGCTCGCGGCCATCAGGCCGTTGAATTCACTGGTGTCGGTTGTTTTGATCCACGCCGAGAACGTGACGGCTCCGTCCGTCAACACCACCGGAGGCGTAGTCACCGTGTCGGTGTCGAAGAACGCAGCCCCGTCCGTCTCCCCACACAGGTCGACGTCGTATCCGCTCGGAGCCCCCGTCGACGTCCCGCCCACCGAACCGTCGTTTACCAGGTCGGTGTTGAAGCGCAGATGCACCTGGGGGCGATCGCAGGTGTACGCGGTGGTGTCGATCTCTCCGAGGCCGAGCACCCCATCATTGGCCACCTCGCCGCCGTCGCCGTTGTCCAGGCCGACGTCGATTCGCAGTCCATCCACCAGACAGGTTCCAGCCGGCTCATCCACGATGGAGACGAGAGATGCGGTCCCGTCGGACCCTGCCGATCCGCCGCAGACGTACTGCGTGTCATCGATCTCGCCAAGGCCAAGAACTCCGTCACCCGCGGTCTCGCCGCCGTCCCCGTTGTCGAGGCCCGTATGAACGGCCAACCCTCCCGCTTGGCAGTTCGTACCCGGTGGCTCCGGTTGCATCGAGACGAGGGCACCCGTGCCGTCGACCCCGTCGACCCCGTCGACCCCGTCGACCCCGTCGACCCCGTCGACCCCGTCGACCCCGTCGACCCCGTCGACCCCGTCGACCCCGTCGACCCCGTCGACCCCGTCGACCCCTTTGCAGGCGGCCAGCAGCAGCATCGCAAGGATTGACAGGCGTGGGACGTTCGGGTTTCGTGACAGGTCGGTTGTTCTGCGGCGCATGTCGTGCTCCTCCGTGTTTGCGAATGGTGCCAGCGGAGCGCGTCCTTGTCCATACGCGCTGCCATGTTCACTCCCGGGTGCCTCCGCTTGGGGTGGATCGTGTCACAGGGATTCCGGCCAGCGCTTCCGAATCGCTGGATCGTTCGCTACGAGCCGGGCCCCGGAACCAGACGGTAGACCAGTCGGCGAAGCGGACGCCCGTCATCGAGGCCGAGCCCGAGAGCCAGTGGCCACCACCGAGCCTGTCCGCTCCAACACACAGAAGCGCTACACGCCTTCACAGCTTCGTCGAGGTGGTCCGCGTGCCCGTCGAGCGGTCCGCGCGGTACACCGTGCGGGACGGGCCTTTCACCATCGCGCTCGACGATGCCTTCGTCGCCATGCGCGGATCCTTCGACGCCCTCGCGGGCCATGTGTGCCGCATGCACGGCGCCCCTTCTGGTTCCACCGCTCTGGGTGGTGCATCTTCTCCATTCACCTCGAAGCCGGCACCTTCGCACTCCCCATCTCCGCCGATGGCTCGAGGACCGTCGCCATCGACCCCACCCAGCTCGCCATGATCCTCGAGGGGGGCGACCTCGGCGCGCACCGCCGTCACCGCTACCGGCATCCCCGGCACTCGTGAAATGTCGAACTCGGCCGATCCTTCTCGGCTCGACCCATGATATCGACCGTTCGGCGTGGGAAAACGGGGCATGTCCGATGCCCCCGAACACGCGAAGCTCCGCGAGGAAAGAGACTCGACGAGGTGATCACGATGCTCCGACGCCGGGAGACCCAGCTGAAGCGCGCGGAACGAGAGAACCCACGGTTCCGGATCGAGTGGGGTCTTGGCTTCCGGAGTTCATCGAGGACCCGGTCCGGGAGGTGTCGAAGCCGTGGAGTCCGGGTGCACCCTGAGGGTGAGAGGGTCATGGGACGGCGATCCGTCAGGATGATCCCATAGATCGAAGAAATTGTACCATTGCAGCGGGTAGTCCACAACCCAGGACTCCATCACCTCGGCCCATTGGGCCGCCCAGCGAGCCAGGTCCGCGTCCCGGGTCTTGCGGCTCGTGAACTCGAACCGGTGGGGGCCGCTGACCTCGAAACGGTAGGTGCTGGGGCCGGTCTTGAAGCAGCCGGTGAACAGGACCGGGGTCTTGGCCATCGCGGCCAGCAGGAAGGGGCCGGTGGGAACCCGGATCATTCCACCCATGAAAGGCACGACGGCGAAGCGTTCGTCGACCACCCGGTCGCCCTTGGCTGCGACGACCTCTCCCCGCTGCATCGCCTTGACCGCTTCGAGTGAGGCCATCTGCACGCCATCGTTGACGGCGATGAAGTGCGGTGCCCTCTCGCCCATGGCCTCCTCGAGCACGTCGAAGAAGGGGTCGTTGGGGCCGCGGTAGAGCAGGATATTGATCCGTCGAGCCTGTTCTCCCAGCAACACCCCGGCGAGATCGGGGTTCCCGATATGCCCGGAGAGCATGAGAAAACCCTCTCTCGACGGGCTCTCCTCGGCGTGGACCACCTCTTTGATGTCGGTGACCGCGCTGTGGTCCAGCTCGAGGTCGGAGCCGCCGGAGATCATGGCGTGGACCCGGTCGACCAAGCTCCAGGCGAAGTTGAGCAGGATGCGAAATCGGTATCGGGCGCGCAGGATGGGATCGGCTTCGGGGAAGCGACGTCGGAGGTAGGCGTCCAGCCCGGGCTGCTGGGCGCCGAGGAAGAGCCAGTAGAAGCCCACAAGGGGAACCAGCGCCCACTGGACGGGCCGTCGACCGAGGCGCTTGAGGACCCAGAAGTAGGCCAGGTAGCCAGCCCTGAAGCCGCGATGGCTGCCCCTCCAGCTGCGCCCGCCAAGGGCATGGGAGCGCAGTAGACGGGTGGCGTACAGATACAGCCCGATGGTGGCGCACACGATGGCCACGGGCAGGTACATGGCCTCGACCTGGCGTACGGCCTGGAGCAGACAGAGCCCGCCCCCTGCGACCAGCAGCACCCCGCCGTCGATGCCGGGCCAGCGGAGGCTCATTGGAGTGCCTCCCGGAGGACTTCGACCTGGTGCGGGTACTCGGGGGGGGCGTCCAGGGCGCGCTGAAACATCTCCCGGGCTTCGGCGTCGCGACCGGCCGCTCGCAGCGCCCAGCCCCGGGCTTCGAGGGCCTCGGGGTGGTCGGGGAGCACGGTCAGGGCGCGTTCGGTGAGGTCGAGGGCCTCGGGGAGGCCAGCGCGTCGGGCGCGTCGAAGCCAGTCCATGCGGGCCTGTCGGATCTCGATGGCGCGGGCGCCACCGGGGATGGGGTCGCGGATCTTGAGGGTATCGAGTCGACCTGCGATGACCTCTTCGAGATCGAGCTCGACCCACCCGCCGGCGAGGTTGGGGAAGCGGGAGATCCGCAGGGTGCGGGTGGTGGCGTCGATGACCACGCCATGGGTGGCGATGTCGGCGTTGAGGGCCTGTCGGTGGGCTCGGGGGAGACGGCGTCCGCCGATCCCTCGCCGATCGGAGAGCAGGTCGATGGCCACCGCGAGGTCGAGCTCTCCGTCGCGTTGTTGCAGAAGCTCTTCCATGCGCGCGAGGCGCTGGGCGGTGGTGGAGCTCGCGATGCGGTGGGCGGTGGTCCGATCTCCCGTGAACTCGGGGGAGCGGAAGTGGTTGGTCACGCCGAGGGAGCCGGTCACGGGGAGTCGGGCGAGCCGGGAGGGAGTGACCTCGAACAGGGCCGCCTGGTTGTGGTCGGCATCCACGACGAGCACATTCTCAGAGAGGAAGCCGTTGCGGCGACGAAGGATGGCCTCGGCTTCATCGAGGGTAGATGCGGACTCCAAGATCTCCCGGACGATGAGAGTCATGGGGGTGCCGAGTCGAGGGGGGTCGTCGGAGGCGCTGGCGTTGATGGCGACGGCGATTCCGGCCCGATTCACCCCGCTGACTGCCCCTGCGAGCCCCGCGAACCCGACCGATGCGTATGGAATGCCCTTGTCGGGGATGTGCACCCGAACGAGCTTGTCGCGGTCGAAGCTCACGCCGATCTCGGAGTCGAAGTTGCGGGCGAGGAGCCAGTGCCCATCTCGGGTGGATCCGGGACCGGCCATGAAGCCGGTGCATGCGAGCAAGGGCGTATCGACCAGCATCTGCCCGAGATCGTGGATGGCGTGGTAGTAGATTTTCCGCGTGTAGGGGGGCCCCTGGAGCCAGTAGGGGTCGCGGTCGGACAGGTCGCCGGCGCGGATCTCGAGCTGGTCTTCGCGGCGGATATAGGGGTGCATGCCCATCCCCACGAGGTTCGATCCCCGGGTAATGACCCAACGGAACAGGGGATTGGGGACGAGATGCTCGAAAGTCTCGAAGAGCTCTTCTTCCAGCCGAGGCCGGATGCGCTGGGTGACCTGGTTGGCGCTGTAGCCTGCGCGGACGGGGTCACCTTCTGAGCGCAACACCCAGATCCCTTCGGTCCGAGCCAGGCGGGCTGAGCCGAATCGGCGCTCGTTGCCGATCTCTTCGAGGGTGCCGGTGGGCAGCTGGGCGATCGGGGGCGGCGTGAACACACCGAAGAGGATCAGCCCCACATCGGCTGTGAGCCCCAAGGTGAAGCAGAAGGCGAGGACGGTGATCACGCGACGGGCCCGGGGCCCGGGCCACTGCTGGTCTTGGATGCTGGGCAGGACCCGATGGATGAGCACCGCACCGAGGAGAGCCCCGGTGACCAGGCTCACCAATAGAGGGGCCCCGGCGCCGGAGAGCCCGATGAAACCGAGGAGGATGGCGATCGCACTGCCTGACGCGGGCCCGATGCGGAGACCCGGTACTTGGGACAGAACGGCGCAGAGCAGGGCGAGCTGGAGCAGGAGCGCGGTGCTGTGCGGGGTCCACACCAGGTGCATCCAGATGCTCATCCCGGTCGCACCGGCGACGACGGTTCCAGCGGCGGCCAGGGCTGAGAGCTGGCTGGGTCGACGCCAGAGCGCACTCCACAGAAACCCGATCAGACCCCAAACAGCGAACCGCTCGCCCAGAGCGGTGACTTCGCGATGGAGTCGACCTTGCTCGGAGGCCCCGGGTACGTCCAGGACGGCCCCGCGGTCTACGGCCCACAGGGTGTCTTCGAGAGCGGGCACGACGCTGGGATGAACCAGAGGCATGCTGAGGATGGGGCGCCCGTCGAGTTCTTCGGCGCGCGAGTCGCCGAGCCCCAGGTCGTCCAGGGCATCTTGGATCTGGGCGGGGGCGACCTGGGCGTGATCGAGGGAGATGTGGGCGACCTGGGCGAGCACGGGGTCGCGGCCGGGCGCGGTGTGGGCCCCGAGCCCCACGAGACCGAGCACAAAGACCCCGGTGAGCACGACCGGAATGGCGACCGGACCCCAACCCCGGCCCGGCGGGTGCTCCTGGTTTGTGGGTGTGGCTGTGGCGACCGCAACCAGGCCGAGCGCGAGGGAGAGCCCGCCGAGCAGCTGGAGGCTGGGCAGGACGGAGGGGAGCCAGACTCCGGAAGAGAGCGCCAGCAGGCCCCCTGCGGCTCGGCTCCGGCGGGCGAACCAGGCGGTGAGCAGGAGGAGCGCGATGGTGCAGAGCACGAAGACCCAGGACGCTGGGTGGGTGCTGTGGGCGTAGGGTGAGCCCCCCGCGAAAGCTGGAAGGCTCGACAGGGACGCCCCGATGGCGCAGGTCTTCCCTAGGCCGGGACGCAACGAACCAAGCTGTGGGCGTGTCCGAGGCCCGTGTGCAGCTCGACTACCCGGAAGCCGGCGAGCTCGATGCATTTCTTGGTGTCGGCGTAGGAGTACATGCGGCTGTTGCCGTTGGCGATGGCCGTGAAGTACAGCGATGTGGCCTGCAGGCAGTATGCGGCGACCTCGTTCTCGGTCTGGTCCCAGTAGGTGTCGAGGATCCACAGGCTACCGTCGGGCTTGAGGGCGCGGCGAGCTCGCTCGAGGATGCTGACGATCTCGACCTTGGAGAAGCAGACCAGGAACTGAGACATCCACACCGCATCGAAGCCTGTGGGGAGCTCGGACTCGGGGTCGAGCAGGTCGATGGGGTGGGTGTGGACGCGCTCGGAGAGCCCGTGCTCCGCGAGGTTGGGCGTCGCCAGAGCGCACTGCCCGGGGAGGTCGGCGATGGTGATCTGCACGGTGTCGGAGCGGCCGCAGAGGGCGATGGCGTTGCGACCGGTGTTGCCCCCGACATCGAGCAACCGGGTGGGGGGCTGCTCTTCGAGGAGGATTCGGTGGGCGGCCCGGAAGGCCCCGTCGCTGAAGAAGTGATCGAAGGCGAACCAGCTGGACTTGGCGGGCTCGGGAAGCTTGGACAGGCCCTCGTACACGGTGGGCCAGTCTCCCAGCGCCTTCAGGCCCGCCGGCCGCCCTTCGAGCAGGGACTCTTCGAGGTGGAAGAGCGCTTCGTAGCAGACGTCCTGGGTGAAATCCATATTGACGCGGGTGAGCGCATCGCGATCGATGCACAGGCCGGTGCGGGTGATGAGCCAGCGGTCGCCTTCCTGGGTGCACAGGCCAAATGCGAGGCCCCCCTCGCAGAGAGTCTCCACGGCGTAGGTGGACAGACCGGTGGCCTGCACGAGCTCTTCGGTGGTGAGACCCTTGCGGCGCTTGGTGAAGAGCGCGGCGAGCACTCCTTGGTCCCGCATGATGCGGGCGGTCTGGAAGGCGAAGGGCGCCAGCGCGAGCTGTTGGGCCTGGTGCATGGCGCTGTGGTTCGATTGCTGGGGCATAGTTGGGCCTCGGTTCGCGTGGGTCTATCGAAGCCACGAAGACGGGGCAATGTCAGGCCTGTGTGCTCGGCTCGGGTCTTGGAGTTGGCGTAGGTCTGTCCTATCGTCTGGCGGCCGGGACCGGGATTTGGTCGACCGGAGGCCCCATGCGCTGCGCAAACTGCGATATCGAGACCCCCAACTCGCCCTGCGACGCGTGTGGGGAGGACGCTCGGCTGGATGGCCGCTACACCCTCATCCGACCCTGCGGCCATGGGGCGAATGGCACGACATGGGAGGCGGTTCATCCCGATGGACACCGAGTCGCCCTCAAGGAGCTGCCCCTGACCCTGGCGGGAGCGGACAAGACCCGGGAGCTGTGGATGCGCGAAGCGAGGGTGCTCCAGCAGCTCGACCACCCGCAGATTCCTGCGCTCTCAGAGGTCTTTCTGGCCGGAACCGGGCGGGCCCGGACCCTGTGCATCGTCCAGGATTTTGTCGAGGGGGAGACGCTGGCGGCGGAGCTCGAGCACCATCGCTACACCGAGCAGGAGGTGCTCGACATCGCGCAGGACCTGGCCGGAGTACTGGAGTATCTGCACAGTCTGTCGCCCCCGGTCATCCATCGGGACCTCAAGCCCAGCAATGTCATGCGTCGGGGGGACGGCACCCTGGTCCTGGTGGACTTCGGCAGTGTGCGCGATGTGCTCAAGGACGCCGACATCGGGGGGTCCACCACCGCGGGTACCTTCGGCTATATGGCCCCGGAGCAGTTCCGTGGAGATGCCGAGCCCGCTACGGATTTCTACGGTCTGGGTTGTCTGATGGTCGCCCTCCTCACCCGCCAGGACCCCAAGCATCTGTCTCGCCGTGACGGGGTGCTCGACTGGAGATCTCAGTGCGATCCCAGCCCGAGTACGGCGCGAGTGCTCACCGCATTGCTATCCCACGAGCCCGAGGGCAGACCCACGGATGCCGCCGCCCTGGAAGGGTTGCTCGAGGTCGGGTTCGCGGAACCCGATCCCTCTTCGGAGGCCCGGGCGCTCTTCGAGCCTCAAGCGGCTCCAGAGCTGCCCGCTGCCCGCCCGAGTCACGCCGTGGGCGAGACGGCTGGATCGGGGGCCGGAGTGGTTGTGGCGATGCTGTTCTTGATAGTCGTGACGGCGTTGCTCGTGTCCGGGGCCTTGGTGTTGATCGCGCTATGAGGCGCCGTGCACGGGCGCGGGGCCGAGGTCAGAGCAGCGCTGCGTGTGGCATGACCTCGACCAGAGCGCGGCACGCGGGAACCGCCGACCCGAGGAAGGCGCTCAGGGGCTGGGCCTGGGGCTTGGTATCGCCCTCGAGCCAAGCCGTGGCTGTGAGCACCGCACCCGTCCAGCCTTCGGTGTGCCACTTGCCACCCACCACCTGCGAGCCCGCAGCGATACGGGAGGGGCAGTCCTGTGGGCCGGACGGTTGGGCGGTGTGACGGGCCTGGAGACAAGGCGCTCCCATCGGACTGAAGCCCACCTCACTTGTCTTCCTGTCGATCGTACTCGGACTCGTGGGCGAGGTGGGCGTCCGTGGACAGCCACCCGTGCAGCGACTCGCTGACCGGACCCCAGCGCAGGTCCCGGGCGGGTACGGACGCGATCCCCAGCGACACGAGCTCGTCATGAACCGGTCCGTAGGCCTCCCACATCTTCTGGCGGTCGGCTGCGATGGCGGTGGCGGGGATGGAGATCCAGCTGGAGGCCCCGTCGGAGCGCTCGTAGCGGACCCGTGCGTCGTCGAATGCGGGGAATACGGCCTGGAGACCCCCGAGTTCTTCGGGGCTCAGTACCCGGGGCAGTGGCAGTGAATCCACTCGTCCGTCCCCATGATACACCCGCACGATATCGCCGTCGATCTGAACATCCTGGACCCCTTGTCTGCGCTCTTCTACCCACTGCCCATCTCCGTTGCGGGTGGCTTCCCGGGAGCCCGAGAAGGTCCGCCATGGGGTGCCGGTGGCCAGGTCCACCACCTCGAAGTTCAGTGTCTGTTCCAACTCGTCGAGGCCGCCGCTGGGCACGTGGTGGGGGCGTACCTGGAATCGCGGGGCGGGAGCGGCGCTTCGCAGGGCCTGTTCGACCACCTGGCTCACCGTTGCAGAGTCGTTCACGGGGTGGAGCTGGAGGGTCTCGGCTCCGAAGCGGCCGCGCAGGTACCGGGTGAGTTGCTGCATGAAAGCCGATCGATCCCGACCGGTTGGGATGTACCGATTGAACCGGCTTCGGTCTTGGGGGCGGGAGCGGGGGTTGCTGACGCGGAGGTAGCTGCGGATGGCTTCGCTGACCTGTTTGGGATCGAGCTTCATATTGGCTCCGGTGTCGACGTGGAGGGGGAGTGCGCAGGCCCCAATATCGGGACGGCGGGCGGGTCGCGCAGCGGTGGTCCGAGCCCGGACGTCCCGGAGCCTCAACATCACTCCCAATCCAGCGCGTCCGGCCGTGACCAACACATTGCTACCCGCGGCCAGCTCCGCAGGTACCGGGCCCAGCTCGAATTTGGGACCACATCCCAGGGAACCGAGCTCTCGCGCCGTGGATTGATGAGGCCTGCACAGGCCGTCTGTGAGAGGAACGGCGGAAGGCTGGATGGGACCGGGGTGGATGTCCGCAGCGAACGCGGAAAGTCGTGTACGATCTTGGGGGTGTCCCCGTCTCGGGTCTCACATTCCCACGGTCATCCGCTCGGAGCTCGTGATTTGTTTCGCCCTACCAGCACGGCCTGATCGAGGCCGAGCATGGTCAGCACCCTCCGCTGCGCTTTGCTGAAGCCCTGCAGGCGGAGGA